>OGKD01000910.1_pt1 | contig 18155 bp, 19 predicted proteins | sample 1572371 | NCBI WGS metagenome assembly OGKD01 (sample SAMEA2582096, study PRJEB24529) | metagenome | biome: Human gut stool | place: China | collected 2011 | reverse complement strand
CTCCGCGGCATCCTCTATTACCGGAATATCATACCGATTAGCCACCTCCATAATTCGGTCGCAGTCATACGGCATACCATAAAGCGCCACCGGAATAATTGCTTTCGGTTTCTTACCCGTCTTACTGATACGATCCTTTATGGCCTCTTCCAATAGTTCCGGATCCATGTTCCATGTCTGCGGCTCACTGTCCACAAATACAGGTATAGCTCCCAAATAAGTGATCGGATGCGAGGAAGCACAGAAGGTAAAGCTCTGTACCAACACCTCATCACCCGGCTTCACACAACAGGCTATCAACGCTAAATGTACCCGCCGATAACACCACTACACGTTTATCCTCACCAACAAATTCCTCAAGATCCTTCTCGAATCCATTCACGTTGGGACCTAAAGGCACGACCCAATTCGTATCAAAGGCCTCTTTGATATACATTTGTTCTTTGCCGCTCATGTGGGCGAGGCAAAGGTAGATTGTACTTCTTTCCATAAAAAACACGATTTTGTTTACAAGAATTAGAAATCCACCTATACGCTTGAGTATAGGCATAAAAAGAGATCGCTCCGTATGAATTGCGAATCGACTATAACAAAAACAATACAATTATACTTTACTGAATATACTGTCCTTCAATCCTGTTATTGGAAATGTGCTTTACCTAATATCGATTCTTATTAACAGAGAAAAATACGACCCCTATTCTCAAAGTCCGTATGATTTCTTCATTTATTTTGAATACCACTTGAATAAACCTGTATCAAACTTTACAGGTGTTTCATGTCCTGGATATATAATATATCCTTCTAATGTTTTAAAGAAAGATTCTGATTTAATTTGTTCATCTATACTCGCACTTGGTAATTTAGTTACTGTCTTGATACCCGGTATAAGCGCATCACCTGTAAAAATCACATTATTGACGACCATACTAATAGAACCTTTAGAATGTCCAGGAGTTCTTAATATCATTATATTAAGGTTCCCACATGACATTAAATGTATATCCTTATCTATCACAACGTCAGCCTCTACAATCTCAAAAGCTTTTATATTATCATAAAAGACAGAGCAATTTCCTTTAGAACTTTGAATAGCATCACTACACTCATACGCACAAACCAATTTAATATAGGGATATCTTTTTCTTAAACCGTTAACTCCCCAACAATGATCAAAATGCTCATGTGTCAATATGATAAACTCAGGATTAAGCTTATTGTGCGATATGAAATTAAGCAGATCATCATTATTTTCACTTCCCGGATCAATAATAACACACGGTAAATTTGTACCTACACCATCATAGAGAATAAAGCAATTAGATGACACAGGGCTATTAACAAATCTCTTAACATTCATTAACCTGTAACATTTGCGGTTCTACCACCATCGACTGTGATTTGTTGACCAGTAATCCAGCTTGCCTTATCGGAGAGCAAGAACAAAACGGCATCACTAATATTGGTAACTGTTCCGAGACCTAAAGGATAAGTTGAAGCCATACGGTCAATTAATTCCTGATCTTGATACATACACTCAGTCATACGAGTACGAACTCCACCTGGTAATACAGAATTAATACGGACTTTTGGCGCAAATTCCATAGCAAGAGAACGCATCAAACCATCAAGGCCAGCTTTTGCAGAGCCATATACACTAAATGCCTTTGCTCCGAAATTACTAATGTTGCTTGAGATGAATACTGCACTCTTTAATGTTTTATCATTTTGTTTCTTACCAGTAAGAACTTTTGCTATAAGGGCAGCAGAAATAATATTGATATTAAATGACTCTTGAAGTATTTCCTTTTTGACAATTTTCAGAGGGTACATCTTCATAAATCCTGCACAATGAACAAAGTAGGTAACCTTTACATTCTTTTCCTTTAGTAACTGAGTAAGAGAGTCTTCAATATTATCCACATCCGATAAATCGTAATTCCAAATAATGTGATCACCTTCATGGCATTTAGTCTTAACAGTATTAAGCCGCTCTACGTCTCTTCCATTCAGAATTACATTGCAAGTGGATGAGATATTGATTGCTATTTCTTCTCCTATCCCTGAAGAAGAACCTGTAATTAATATATATTCTCTTTCCATAAATTTCTATTGGGCTGTAAAACCACCATCAATACTTATTGTAGCACCAGTAGTCCATTTAGACATATCGCTAAATAAGAATGCAATACCATTAGCAATATCTTCTGGAGTGCCAAGCCCAAGAGGATGCATTGCATCCAGTTTCTCCATATAATCATTGTCAAATCTGAAAATATTCTCTGCCATCATTTTTGATTTAACAAAACCTGGAGCAATACAATTAACTCTAATCTTTTTAGGAGCCAATTCCATAGCAAGAGCCTTTGTTATTCCAATAATCGCAGATTTTGTCATCGCATAGGCCACATTAGCAGCAGAACCAACAACTCCATAAACTGAAGAGATCATTACTATTGAACCCGATTCGCCAGCGTATACTTTTTTAGAATTAAACACTTTAGCTAATTCAATAGCCGCAAACTGATTAACTTTATAAAGAAGTTCTGCTTTTTCTTCTTTTACACCTTTTAAAGGCGTAATATAAGGAATACCAGCAATATGAGCGAAACCATTGATTAAACCGAATTCAGCTACGGCTCTCTCTATTGTTGGTTTTATAGATTTAATATCTGACAGATCTAATGGAAGTACATAATACTTATTTTCTAGCATTTCAGCAGTAACATTCAATCCTTGCTCATCGATGTCTACCAAAATAAGTTCTGCCCCCAATTTAGAAAGGACAATGCTAGTTTCTCGCCCCATCCCAGAAGCTGCTCCTGTAATCAGGTACTTTTTTCCTATTAATGATAATGGATTATACATAGTTAGAATTCAATTATGTTACAGAAATCTAAATTACCTATATTCATTAAAGCACTACTCCACGTAAGACCAACTCCGAAACCAGCCACACAAATAGATTTAGTTTCTGATTTAAGAGTTTCACCAAGATTAAATGTAATGTTCAGTGGAACAGTCACACTGCTTGAATTTCCGAAGTTTTCTACAATGTTAGCAGGCATTTTTTCATAAGGTATCTTAAGAGCATCTGCAACCTTATTAAGCATGAACTTATTTGGTTGATGGAACATAAAGAAATCTACATCCTCAACATTCTTTGACGTAAGTTCCATAAGGTGATTAATCATCGGTGGCACTTCGCGCTGGACAAAGTTAAACACCTGATCACCTTCCATTACAAGATTATCTAAAGATCTGAAATTACCGGCCTCGTCTTCAACCATCTTAGCAGTTTCCTCTGAATGAGGTAAACGAGCACCACCCGCAGGGATACGAAGAGCAAATACTCCTTTTCCATCCATATTCAAAGTTACATGAATTGGTATTGTATCATCTGATTTTTCAACAATAGTGATAGCTGCGGCATCTCCTATTAATGGGAAACTATTTCGATCTTGCTTTGACACCTTATGACTAAGCACATCCGCATTCAAAAGTATTACTTTATTGATACTCTCTTGCTCAAGCAGCATAAAAGCCTGAATCAAGCCTAACTCAAAGCCCGCACATCCCTGATTTATATCCATACAAACCATATCAGTCTTCATATCAAAATGACCTTGAATGACATTTGACGTTGGAGGCATGATATAGTCGGCGCTTTGAGATACAAACAACAAAGCATCAATACTATCTTTATTAAGAAAATTATTATCAAATAGATATTGCAGTCCATGCATACAGAAATCAGCGGATGTTTGATGGTCAAGAGCTATTCTGTGCTGTTTGTAACCCATTACAAGAGCCAACTTCTTTGACTTAGCAGGTGAGAAATTATAGTTTGCCATCTCTTCCTCAAAAGAAACAACCTTCTGAGGAACAATAGACAAAATACCTGTAATTTTTTTATTCTTAAAGAGTAAATCCATTATTCAACTCCGTTTTTCTTCAACAAAGCTATAATATTCTCAATAGAAGAAAAATTGTCCGGAAGAATATCCATACCATTAATAGAGATGCCAAAAGTCTCATCAAGAGAACTTACAAGGCTTACTACGTCAAATGAGTCCAACATACCTTCTTCTATGAAATTCACATCTTTTGTAAAATCAAACTCCGGACGAATTTCACTAAGGATTGCAGTAATTTTAGCTTTCATTTTATTGATATTTAATTTCTTTATTTATGTATCTACATCAAGTAGGTTCTCTGGTTTAAAGCCATAATGCCCATACCTAACTATAGTATTATCATTAGTTTGATTATATATTATCTAGCCTTCGGACACTGTATCGATTACAATTGCACCGTCAGACGTTAAAAGCACCCCTCCCTGTTCATATTTATTAATAAATTCAAGAACGATTTCTGATGGCGATGCAATATGTGCATTCCATATAATATGGTTGTTCAATCGGGCTCCATAGTATGGTCTCGAAACACCTTGTATTAATCGCATTACTTCAATTGTAGTTCTAGAGAGATCTATTTGACAATCTTCAATTTTAAGTTTACCATAGTATAAACCCTTTAAATGCGATTGCTTAATAGTTGGCGCTCCGGAAAGTATTTTATCGATTGCCTCAACCATAATGTATTCATAAATTTTTAGCCATTTTTTTTGTAAATCATAAACATAATCTGTCGGTAATAATTCAATTTCTTCTTGCAGTATAATATCTCCAGTATCAGTTCCTTCATCCACATAATGAACTGTTACGCCAGTCTTTGATTCACCATTGATTATTGGCCAGTGCTGAGGAGCCATTCCTCTGTATTCAGGCAATAAAGATGGATGTAAATTTATGAATCCCATTGGAGGAATATCAAGTAATTGCTTTTTTATCAATCTCTCAAAATGAGAAATGACACATAACTGAGGATTTGCCTCCTTCAAAACAGAGGCTGTTTGATCAGAGTTAATTTTTTTAGTGCGATAAAACCGTATACCGTTCCTATTACAGATTAACTCCAACCTCTTATATACTACATTATCATAATATGGTGTTACAACTAGGCATATCTCATGACCAGCCTTAATAAGAGAATTTAAGATCACTGTACTAAATGAATCCTCTCCGAAAAACGCAATCCTCAATTTATTATCCATTTACTAAATTTTTATAGTACAACCGGTCAATCTTTCCATTCGTATTTCTATGTATTTCGTCTAAACGGCAGAATACCGATGGAATCATGTATTTAGGCAAAGAATCCGATAAGGTCTTTCTAAATACAGCTGGAGATATTTCCTCTGGATGCTCATAGTAAAGAGTAATCTCTTTTTTGGCATAGTTATATACTACGCAACCATTCTTAATCAACTTAAGCGTATTAATGATCACATGTTCGATTTCTCCTAACTCAATTCTATAACCCATGTGCTTAACCAAGCTGTCTTTTCTTCCTTTGAAAACAATCTCACCAAGGTCATTAATATAAACAACGTCACCTGTACGATAAATTGTTTCAGGATATGAATTGTTTAAAGGATTTTGAACGAAAGCTGCTGCTGTCTTCACTGGGTTATTGTAATATCCCATTGCTAGAGATGTTCCACGAACGCAAAGTTCGCCTTCTCTATTACTTTCAGTAATACGCTTATTATCTTCATCTAGGATGAGAATGTCTGTATTCTTATATGCAAATCCGATAGGAATGGGCTCTTCATCCTTGATTTTTCTTCTAACAATGTAGAAGACACAATCCAATGTAATTTCGATTGGACCATAAAGGTTAGCAAAGATTACATGTGGAAGAGATTCTCTCCAAATGTTGAACTGCTTAGTCGGGAATACTTCACCCGCAAACCAAACGATCTTCAAGTCAGGTAATTCAATTTGAGAAAGAAGCCCCATATTAGCGATATTCACCATGATAGTCGGTACCCAGAAAATATAAGTAACCTTCTTTTCTTGAAGAATTTTCAAGATAGCCGCAGGGAATGCGGAAAGACTATCTGGAATCAATACGATAGTACTTGACTTCGACATCAATAGACAAAGTTCATATACATAGATATCAAATACGGCTGGAGATAGGGAACCTAATATTTCATCGTTTGTAAGAGGAAAAGCCTCTTCAGAACGAACCATGAAGTCAAAAAAACTCTTATGATTAAGCACTACCCCTTTAGGAGTACCTGTTGAGCCTGAAGTATTAATAATACAATAAGGATCTGAATCAATTAAAGTCGAAAGACGTCTCATTATTGTATCATAGTTATATTCTAATGCATTACTGATCTCATCAAGATTAATAATAGCAACATCAGCCGATACAATCTTTTCAATAGTCTTAACATGTACCGCATCTGTAATCACAGCTTGAGGTTTGATTAGAGTAAGAATGTTCTGAATACGAGTAGCCGGAGTTTTGATGTCTAGGTTCATATATGGGTTACCGCTATATGTGATACCTAAGTTTACCCATACTGTCCTAATTGACTTTGGTAAGAATACAGCTACTGGCGAACAAGTGATATCCTTATTATTGACAAGCACTTGTGCCAAACGTAAAGCATTCTCTTTCAAGAGGCCAAAGGTAATTGATTGTTGACCTTCCCACACAGCGACCTTTTCACTATGTTTTGTGACGGTCTCTTCGAAACACTCAATAAGATTGATTTTTTTCATTAAAACAAAGAGTTATTTCAACATAGAGTTTACTTTATCGAAAAGATTTCCAACAGTTACACACGAACGAAGAACTTCTGCATTAATTTGCACTCCGTACTCTTCATCAACCATTGAAATAATTAGAAGACCTGTAAGAGAACTCCACTCTTCAAGATTTCTAAAATTAGTCTCTGTCGTGAACACTTCAGCATCTGTTTCATCGAACTGAGCCGCAAAATTCTCAATAAACCCTTTAAGTTCCATAATTTCAATAATTTAAAATTAATTAATACTATATCTGCTTCGCAGGATTACCAAATACAGTAATACCAGGCTTTAAATCTCTAAGAACCACACTTCCTACACCAATCGTAACATCATCACCTATCGTCCTATGAATAATAACTCTAGCACCAGGTTGAATCATAACCCTTAGCCCGATCCTTGAGCCGCCAGCAACAAATGCAAATGGGCTAAAATGGCTATAGCTACTTATATGAACATCATGACCAACAGAAGAATATCCATCAAATGTCACAAAATCTCCTACTGTAACATCTTGTCCGATTAGAGTATTTGGCATCATAATACACCCTTTGCCCATCTTACAATTTAATCCTATCGTAGCTTTGGGATGTATCAGATTGATAAATTCCCCCCCCCTTTCAAGAATCATGTTCGTGCATTTTTCTTTAGTTTTAGGATTTCCTATAGCACATACAAAAGCGTCGTTTTCTTCAATCTCATAAGTGGATAATTTACCGATAATTTTAGGATAATTCGCATATCCATTTAAGGCCTCATTATTATCATCTAAAAAACCTTTAACAATAAAATCTGCTCCATTTTCAATACAAGCTAGTGCGATAGCATAACACTCTCTACCAAAACCACCAGCTCCAATTATTATAATATTCTTCATTTCTATTAATTATGTCCGTTAAAACCTTCCACAGTCGCTGATGTCGCAGAGTTGATATCCTCTCTAAATAATACTTTCTTTATAGTCAAGACTATAACTTTAAGGTCTATCACAAATGAGATATTATCAACATACCACACATCCAGCTCAAACTTCCTCGCCCACGAGATAGCATTACGACCATTCACTTGCGCCCAACCCGTAATACCCGGACGCACCTCATGGCGGCGTGCTTGCTCTTTGTTATACAAAGGAAGATATTGTATAAGTAACGGCCTCGGCCCAATCAACGCCATATCCCCTTTCAGCACGTTGATCAACTGGGGTAACTCGTCGAGAGAGGTGGAGCGGACAAGCTTACCTACTTTCGTAAGCCGAGCCGCATCGGACAGAAGATCGCCCTTGGAATCCCGCTCATCCGTCATCGTCTTGAACTTTATCACCCTAAAAATCTTACCGTCCTTACCCGGACGCTCTTGGAAGAAGAAGGCACCGGCGCCTTTGTTGGCGAAATGTAACCAAATGGCAATAAGTAAAAGGATCGGCCATAGGATAGCCAATGCAAGAAGTGATAAGGTGAAATCAATCACCCTCTTCCAGAAATGTTTATACATGATGAATTATTAAATAGGGTAACCGTACCAAAATTAATCTCTTAAAAATGACAATAAGCCTACTATTTAAAGGTCGTTATTTATAAATCAGTATATAATGAGAACACGTCTATCTGGAAACTGATTTCTATCCACAGTATTTTGAATTACTATTAATACTAATCGTACTGGGTCTTGTTCACTTTTGCTGATTTAACAATTTTGATAATACATTCATGGGAACCCGCTTTTAAGAAATACACAATATTTAGGACAGATCTAGGTGGATTAGCGACGCATTTAGTGGCAAAATACGAACACGGAGGTATTTGCTGTCGTACCGCAAGGTTCGCAGCAGCTCATCCCGAAGCCGCCGACTGGCTGGGGATATCAGAGTATACACTCATACTAGCCGGGGAAACCGGATGTGTATTGAAATATTTGTTGGCGTAGTGTCTCGGTGAGGCCTCAAAGTATTGGATGGGTCTCGTCGGGGCTATTTTTTGACATTTATGCTTCTTATCACAAGCACTTAAATCAAAATCGACTTCAAACTCACGACATAGCCGCTCTCAAATAATCGACAAAACATGATTGCGTTTACGGCACATATCCACTAAATGATCCATATAATGAAGTGAATGAACCTCCCTATCCAAATTTCAAGCATATTTAAATTTTCCAAACATACTCAACATCATACATCTTTCTTTTTTAAAGAAAAACAATACTAAAAGATACATAGAAGCACTTATAAATATTGAGATTATAGACCAAAGAAAAGATTCATATACACTCTGCATAATTAATATACAAATTATCATAAATACAGTTGCAATAAAAGGATTTAAAACATTTTTTATTGTATTTAAAGGTGTAATACCGCAAAGTATATTAGTAACAACAAGCATAGGAACTATTAAATCAAGCCGTACAAATGATCTCGCATAAACAAGTGCCCAAAAACCATATTTCACAGAAATTACACATATAGGGACCAGTACACACAAATCTACTAGCTGCATAATCAATGGCAAGTAAAATTTCCCCTTTGCCCGATAGACTTCACTATAGATACTCACAAAAAGAATCCTAACCACAGTTGTTATAGCCATAACACCTACAATATCAGCCGCTTCCATCCATGCGGATCCAAACAATATATTTGTTACAAAAGCACGATAGAAATATAAAATAGTCCCCAATGGCAGTAAAGCAAGTGCAAGTACATTCTGTGTATTTAAAAAAGTCTTATTAAACATCTCTTGATCATTTTGAAACCTTGACAATGCAGAAAACAGAACTGGTATCATTGCCGCTGTCACTATCGAAAAAAAAGAAAAAATCATAGATGAAGTGTTTTTATATAGTCCTAGATAATAATCTGACATATAATTAGCTATTAAGAACGAGTCAATCCATGCTGTTAACCAAATAGCAATTCCATCTAAAATAGTCCAAATTCCAAACTGTAACATATGGAATAAATATTGTTTAGAAAAAAACATAATTGGTAAAAATTTACCAACATAAAACAATAATAAAGATTGAATAAAAGATCCAATAATGCATCCTATTATCAATGCCCAATAACCAAATTCTAACAACGCAAGTGGTACCGTTATAAAGAGTGGCAATATCGAAGTAATAAATCGAACATAAAATAATTTTTTAAATTTAAGTTCTTTTTTTATCTTACAGCCTTGTATACCTATAATTCCATATAGAGGAATTGTCATGCCTGTAATTACAATAAGATATCCAAGTCCTTCATTTCCAACCAATCTAGCTATAGTTTGATTAAATATAACTAATACTCCCCATATGATAAATGAAAAAATAAGATTTGCCCAAAACGCAACGCTCATATATTCATATTCTTCTTTTATATTAGAAAAATTGTGCTGTATTAAAAATTTTTGAAAGCCAGATTCAACAAACACATCTGCAAAAGTTATTACCATTGTTATAGTGGCCATAATTCCAAATACATCTGGTGTAAAAATTCTTGCTAAAATCATATTTGTGACAGGTGGAATAATTTTAGATAAAATCTCTGTCACAATCGACCATTTTGCTGCAGTTACAATCTTTCCAAATATATTTTCCTCAAAAATCATATATGCTATTCTTTCTTTTTAATACTATTAACAAACCCAACATAATCAAACTGCTCATAGTATCTCTTCCCATATTTTTGATACTCAATAGTATTCCCCACACATTTCTCTCCTTCAAACCCCGAAATATACTTACACCACGGATAATTAATATGCTTATTGCTAAACATTATTTTTGGATAAGGAACCGTATCAAACTCACTCATATCTTCTAGTGTACAGTTTTGCTGATCTGTCATAATTACAAATATGTTATCATAACAAATCCTCTTTTTTCTTTTTTCCCAACAGATTTTAGCCTCATCAAATGTCTTATAGTGTAAAAAATGAATCAAAACATCATCTAACTTTCCTTGTGGATAATCGTTCATCAACGTAACATTTTCTAATTCCAAACTATTATAGTATCTCAAATTCTTGACATATCTTAAAAAATCCTTCGGATCAAAATAAAGATTAATAGTTGGAGAAAGAAAAGGAAGCCCCAAATCATGATACATCACCCCACCAATACAATTACAAGAAATAATCGAAATTCCCTTATTCTTCAACTTGTATCTAGAGTAAACACTCCAAATAAAATGAAGGATTTTATTATATAAAAGAATCATAAAATCTACAATTTTATTTGTTAATAATAGATCTATTTTTTACTCTAAAGTTCGTACTTTTTGAGATTAAAATCACACAACTCAAATAAATAATGGAGCCTAAAAACCATGCTTTAAATGAAGAATGACAACTTCCACGCATCATTGTAGTAAAAGCATTACATGAAGTAACGACAAAAGCAATAGCAATTCCATTATTTCTACCTATCTTATTATCAACTCTTGTAACAGCAGAAATAAAAAAACCTAATATAACCACATAGATAAATGCAAAATATTTACCACCATTAAGAAAAGCTTCTCCTACAAATGAAAATCCACTACCCCAAAGTATCTCAAGAAAATCTTGAGAAAACCAATTTTCAAGATAGGTAAATTTGATTCCAAAATCTTCCAACCAAAATGTCGCAGGCATCCCTATTATTGCAGCTAAATAAGTATTATAATTATTCCAAATATCAGATCCTTCTATTAGCAAAATAATAATTATAGACATATTCCCTCCCATTTCAAAGAATGCCGATACAAGAGGAAATTTCTCTAAAGAAACCACATCCAACATTTCATCAAAAGTAACTGATGACAAACTAGTATTTCTCAACTCTATCATTCCATAAACAAGATAAAGACCTAAAATAATAAAAACACTCCACTTAGCAATTATTTTAGCATTTATTGGTCTATAAAATTTGTGCTCTAGCCAAATTAACAAAATCAACTTATAAAGCCAGTTCCCTCGTTCTCCTGAAATAAAATATAAAATCATATACACTCCAAAAATAATATACACATTCCTCCGAGTGCTTTTTGCATAATTACTCCCAATAAGCAACCCCACCAATACAGGGAAAAATATATATTCAACTTGAGTCAACCACCCCCCTGCTATATTATAATCACCATAATATAGAGCCGCATAGCCATGGGTAAATGAGATAACTAACGCTTGGAATATTCTATAAAAAGTCAATGGAACGACTAAGAATGAGACATATTTTGAGAATCGATACAAAACTTTCATCTCCTTTGCGTCAGAGATCCTATGACGCTCTTTTTTACTTATCACACTATTAGCAAAAAGCGCACCACATAGAAAAAACGCCATCATCACTATCGTGAACATTTGTCCATTCATTATTTCACTTGGGGTAGGCATACGATAATTACTATATAATTCACCTGTGCCTATTTCAGTATCAGTATGTATACCCAACGACCACATGATGCACTGCCCCCAATTAAATAAAGCCATAAATAAAGCTAAAATATTAAATGGAGTGAATATTTCATGGTTTGATTTATAATATATATAGCAATATGAGATAAGAACAAGATTCCCAAGCCATGATAAAGAAAATAAGCCAATTTCTGATCCTAAGAGAGTCGCATTGATCATAAAAACCACAGGAAAATATAACCATAGGTTCAACATCAGAAATATAACAGACGCATTAAGTTTCTTTACACTTACCAATGCTTTCATTGTAGTACATCGCCTCCATCAATCACACGTTTCCACATCAACCCTATATTTTCAACACTCAAATCCCTTCTAATATTTATAGCTCTTCTTCCTAAGCTCTCCGCATATTCTGGTCTTTCTATCATTGCTGTCAACGCTTCTGTTAATTTTTCCTCATCACCAACTGGAACGAGAAGCCCATTTATACCATGCTCTATATACATTTTAGCACCGCCAATAGGACAATCTGTCGCTACAACAGGAATCCCCATAGCTAGTGCCTCTAACATTCCATTTGAAATTCCCTCATAATTTGAAGACATGACATATATACTCGCATCTTTAATATGTTCATGAAGATTTTTTACGAAACCATGGAAAATAACTTTTTCTCCAATACCTAACATCTCCGTATACATTTTCAGTTCATCAAGGAGAATACCTTTACCGTAAATATCAAGAATATAATCTGGATATCTACAGCATATATTATAAAAACATTTTATTAGCAATGAGATATTTTTTTGCGGTTCTAACCTTGCTATTGTAACAATTCTTTTCCTCCTTACGCCCTCATACATATCGGGTAATACAGAGAGAGGATTCGGTATAACATTTGAGCGATTCTGTATACTTTTATTAAAATAAATCATAGCATCATGTGTTTGAAACACAAAATTATCACAACGCAAAAAACTATATAATAAATTACGAATCAACCGATTTAATTTCCCCAAAGGTTCTTTTGAAGGATCATTCCTCTCTGATAATATAATTTTTTTATTAAGACCTATACTCGCTATTAAAGTAGCAATATTAATAATTGAAAGAAAGGAGACAACCACATCTGCTTGCGTTCTTTTCATAATAGATCTTAGTTGTCTTATCCGTTCTATATTCCTTTGCACACCACGACCCTTAAATCGAAGAGGATAATAATGCGTTCTATTATCAAGAGGATAATCTATTTTATTATCAATGATAGTAGTAACAGAAACTTCGTAACCTTGTTTACAAAACCATGTAACCAACACCGATATAACACGTTCCGCTCCCCCATTAGTCATTGTTCCAATAACAAACAGTATTTTTTTCATAATCTATTCTTTAAACAGGAATGATACAATTTAACAGCATTAATTCTACTAATATTAAAAATCATCAATCGAATACGATCTTTGTATTTTATATATTTCAATTTTCTTACATATGGATACGTATCTTGAAACTCTTTCTCCACAATTTGATAATATTTATTTTTATCTATTACATTACTTTTCCATATATCATAATATAAATAAAAACTATTCATACACCTCCAATAATTCACATAAGGAACAAAAGAAGGAGCAAATTCATTTGTTCTATTTAGAACATAATTATATGCAAAAATAGAGTCTAATTTTTTCTCTGAAAAAGTTTTATTCATTATACTATCAGAACGATTTAAATAATAATAAAAAGCATCTTCTATACTTACAAAACACTTAATTTTGCACAATATATCGATCATAAACATATTATCTTCATTATTCTTACTCTCTACCATTCGAGTAGAACTAATTAGTTGCTTTTTAAATAATTTATTACATAACATTACCGGTATTTGCGATGCTGTAAAAAAACTTTCAATAACAGACTCATTCCTTAAACAACATTCTTTCACACAACTCTTTTTATATAAATTTCCATATTCGTCTACTCGAAATACCCCACATTGGACAATATCCGCATCCATATCCAGAGCTTTTCCTAACATTGCCTCAAACATTTTATCAGAAATATAATCATCACTATCAATAAAACTAATATATAACCCAGTAGCTATATCCAATCCCGCATTTCTAGCGGAACTCAACCCGCCATTTTTCTTATGAATAACCGTTATCCTATCATCAATTTTTTCATAATGATCACATATATTTCCACTATCATCAGTGGAACCATCATCCACCAAAATAATTTCCAAGTTAATGTATGTACTATTCCTAATTGACTCGATACATTTTCTTAAATATACAGAAACATTATAGACAGGTACTATCACACTAATCAACGGAGTATTTTCTGACAACATAATCTAGCCTTTTATTTTCCAACAATTATCAATATTTACTCGTTTTCTTTAGACTGTTTACTGCTCTTGATATTAATCTCATTATAATCCTCCTTATTAGTTTTATTTCATTCATAACTAACATACAATACATAAAAGGTTTACCAATTAGCCCTAATTTATGCAGATCTCTAACATTTTCATTTCTACCTTTATGCATTAAAATAAAATTAGAAGATAATCCACTCTCTCCATAAAAGCTCTTTCCAATCCCTAGCTTTATAAGACTTTCAGCCATAATATAATAACTATCTTTTAATAAGAATTTTTGAAAGAAGTTGATATCCTCTCCATATCTCATCTTCTCATCAAACAGCCCTAATTCTATTCCTATTTCCTTTTTAAAAACAACGGAAGGTGTTGATGGCATATTACGATAACATAATTCTCTTGCATTCAATTTATATAACCCCTCTTTAGATTTTCCAAGAACACATAAAGGGAAGGTCGCTCCTAAAAAACATATTCCTTTTATCTTTTCTATAAAATAAAACTGTCTCTCTAGTTTATTCTCCACCCAAATGTCATCTGAATCCAACAATGCTATCCATTCAGCTTTACTTATTAGAATTCCTCGGTTTCTTGTGTATGAAACTCCTTTATTGGGATGAGATATCAACACAAAGTTAATGTACTGATATTTTCTCTCACATCCCAACATGTAGTCATTTACGATCTTTTCGGTTTGATCCTCAGAACCATCGTTTACAACTATTATCTCTTCTATCAAATCTATCCTCGTTTGCCTTAGAACCGAGTCTATTGTCGCAACAATTGTATTCTCACAATTATATGCAGGAATCACTACACTAAACATGACATCTTTTTAATTATCTCATCAAGGCATATATAATTCCCATCTGCCAGTATCTTTGCTATATTTCTTAATTATTCTGGCTGGGACTCCTACTACCATACATTCATCTGGTATATTTTTAGTAATAACAGAGTTTGCCCCCACAATACAACCATTACCTATAGTTACGCCAGAAAGAATCACTACTCCATTTCCAATCCAGCAATTATTGCCAATTTCAACACTTTGATAATAAATCTTACGTTCATTTGGCTTTGTCGTAGGACTATCCTGTCGCTCACCTACATATTTTCCATGACTAGTAGTTCCTATAAATACCCTTGAAGCTAATAAAACATCATCACCAATCGTCAACCCTCCTTGTCTTTCTAATTGACAGTTATCACCCATGGTAAAATTCTTTCCAAATATAATTTTTCCACCTACAATATCGGATCCAGCAGAAAGCCTACAATTATAACCGCAAGTAAATCCTTTAGACATAATGATATTTCTCTGATTCCTTGCATAGAATGGAAGCCTTACCAATCGAGCATTTTTCCATATTAATTTTGTATACATCAAAGCAATTATATTCTTTATATTCTCTCCAATACTATAAAAAAACATATTTTTCAAATTAATTTATCCAAAAAAGCAAGTCTATTTTCTATATTATATTCACTAATAAACTCATTAAACACTGACACCACCTTTGCTTTCCGATCTTCCATACTATTTAAAAAGTCAACAACTACACTTTCTTCAATATCTTCCATATTAATCCCTACCCCATATTTTTTCACAAACTCTCTAGTATCACCTGATATTGAATTAATAATAGGTATTCCCATTTGAAAATAATCGACACTCTTCATTGTCAAGCCAACTTCTATAGATGATTTATAAATATTTATTCCAAAATGACAATCTGCAAAAATTTTTTGTTTCTCAGTATCATCAAATATTTTTCCATAATATTCAACATCTACATCTTCTTTTTTTAAAGATTTTATATATTCATCTTTTTTCTCTCCATCTCCTATTATTTTGACTCGAACTAATTTTATTTTTTTCAAGACACGAACAATAGAGCATATTTTCTCTATATCTATTAAACTATTAATAGACCCTAAATAGCATAAATTTATCGAATCTTTATTTAATGCAACTTTATTGACTATTGGTAAAGTTTTTTTTATCAATCGTAACACATTCACTTTATCACTATCTACATATTTACTAAGTATTCTCATATAATACTCACATTCTAGTACTATACAATCTGCCTTATCTATATATAAATCTCTGTAATTTCTCCATACAGAAAAAGGATATGAATTTGTACAGTTTTTAGGAAAACTCTCAGGCCATAAATCTATAACATCAAAAACCAATCTAAATCCTTGCTTCTTCTTGAGGATTACAAGGCCTTTAACAAGCGAATTTGGAGGAACTAAACAATATACAAAATCTGGTTTCTTATTTTCTATAAAATACCGTATATTTCCTGTAAAACACCAATGAGACCATAGTCTTCTAATAGAAACATTCTTCTCATATTGCGGAACATGAATAAATTTTTTACATAGTTCAAATGAGTATCATTTTTTTTAATACTATGATTAAAATCTGATATCAACACTAAAGTTGAGTATCCTCTATCCTGCAAATATTTATCTATATATTTCAATCGATTAACATACCAATCAAAACATGATATTAGAATAGCAGTTTTTTTTGTTTGGCATTTAAGTGTTTTAGCACTTAGATCTTCACAAGGATTTAAACACATAATAGAATCAAAAAATCTTACGATTAAAAGATATAACAATGGACTTTTGTTTGAATAATAGAAAATATCAATAGATATAGATATCCTATCATTTTCAATTATCAACCACTCCTCGCATATACTTAATATACCATTCCACCGTTTTTTTTACTCCTTCCATCATCAATGTACAGGGCTTATATCCTTGCTCACTTTGCAACAGTGCGGTATCAGCGTTCGTCTGATAGACATCGCCGGGTTGCATCGGAAGGAACTCTTTCTCCGCTTCATGACCACAGGCAATTTCAATGGCAGCGATGAAATCCATCAAACGCACGGGGTGTGAGTTACCGATATTATAGACCCGATAAGGAGCAGACGAGGTCGCAGGGTCGGGTTGTTCAGCTCTCCAATCGACATTTGGAGTGGCCGTATGATCTAATACCCGGATCACTCCCTCCACTATATCATCAATATAGGTGAAGTCCCTCAGCATATCACCATGGTTGAACACCTTGATGGGATGATGGTTCAAGATCGCATCCGTAAAAAGGAACGGAGACATATCCGGTCGTCCCCAAGGACCATACACTGTGAAGAAGCGTAATCCCGTAGTAGGAATGCCATACAGATGGCTGTAGGTATGCGCCATCAGCTCATTGCTTTTTTTAGTGGCCGCATAAAGACTCACTGGATGGGCAATGCTATCATGCTCACTAAAAGGGACCTTGCCATTCAATCCGTAAACACTACTGGATGAGGCATAGACCAAATGTTGTATACCATTGTGGCGACATCCTTCCAAAATATTCAAGAAGCCATCCACATTACTGCTTACATAGGCATACGGATTCTGGATGGAGTAACGTACTCCGGCCTGAGCTGCCAAATTGATTACTTTGTCAAACTTCTCATTCGCAAACAACATCTGTATGGCTTGCTTGTCCTCCAAGTTCATACGGATGAAACGGTAGAGAGGATATTTTACACTTCGCACAAATTTATACCAATCCACTTCCTCACGACCAATACCAGTCTCTGCCAAACGACCATACTTCAATTCAGGCGTATAGTAGTCGTTGACACTGTCGAGCCCAACGACTTCATCCCCTCGTTCCAGCAAACGCCTCACGGTATG
>OGKD01000909.1_pt1 | contig 18169 bp, 17 predicted proteins | sample 1572371 | NCBI WGS metagenome assembly OGKD01 (sample SAMEA2582096, study PRJEB24529) | metagenome | biome: Human gut stool | place: China | collected 2011 | reverse complement strand
GCGAAGCCGGCGGCGTGACCGACTTTGTGCGGCAGTATACCCTTGCCTCCGGCGGGTCCTACTGCGACTGCGGATACAAAAAGAAAGGAAAATAAATAGGAGGAGCGCGGGGTGCTGCGGGGTGATTTATGAGAAAAAAGCACGCTGCGTATGCCGCAGCATGTGGGGATGCAGGGAGAACGGCACAAGGGCCGCAACGTGAGAGTTCCACAACCGGGTGAATGCGGAGCGGGTCATATCTCCGCCATCGGCGGCTGGGACGATATACCGGCTCAAGTGTGGTGTTTCAAGCAAGACGGATCTGAGCTTGTCCGGGATAGGAACGACCCTGGGTGCGGTCTTTGTTTTGAGATCATAGTAACTACATAGAATTGATACCACTTCATATCAGGCAGTAGGGATCTATGCGAGAGGTCCGACAGAAGTGGATGATGATATCACGTTCAGACGGGTTATGAAGGATTCAAGGTTCAGTATGAAGAAAGTCGGGCGCAGTGCAGACACTACGTCTTGCTTCTTTCAAACGCAAGAATAGCACTTAAAGTTGTGCATCTGACAACAAAAAACAATTTTTTGAAGATTGAACGACTACATGAGGGTTTATTTGTGAAAAAGAAAAATACCGCCCACGCAGCGCAGCGATGATTTTGTCGGGTGAATCGGCGGCAAAATGAATCGGGTGTGTTGCGGGGCGGTACGTTCTTTCTGGGTAATATCCGCTGAAAGTGGTGGTTATCACAGTGAGCACCACCACTTTTGTCAGCAGGATTTGGAATAAAGGGTATCATGGAAGCATGGGGGAATCAAGATTGTTTTGCAAAATTTATTGCGGTAAAGCGGCAGTAGTAGTACTTATTCGGCTTCAAAGTAAACGGATAAAGCTCATCATTCCTTGCCATTCAGTACTATCTTCCCCGTCACCGGGTTCGGGATGCCCAGCAACGCCAGAATGATGGCCATGCGGATGTAGACGCCGTTGTGTACCTGATCGAAGTAGGCGGCGCGGGGGTCGTTGTCCACGTCCAGCTTGATCTCGTCGATGCGGGGCAGCGGATGGAGCACCGGCATATCCAGCGGGGCGAGCTTCAGCATATCTTCGTCCAACTGATAGCAGCCTTTCAGACGCAGATACTCTTCCTCGCTGAAGAAACGTTCCTGCTGGATGCGGGTCATGTACAGCACATCCAGACCGGGCAACTCGGTTTCCAGATCGTCCGTTTCTTTATAGACCTGATGGGTCGGCTCCAGCGATTCGGTCTTGACATACCGGGGCAAACGCAAGTCTTCCGGTGAGATGAACACAAACCGATTGCCCTCAAATTGGCTCAGAGCGGCGGTCAGGGAGTGGACCGTCCGGCCAAATTTGAGGTCACCACAGAAACCGATGGTCAGATGGTCCAGCCGCCCCTTACGCTGGCGAATGGTCATCAGGTCGATCATGGTCTGGCTGGGGTGGGCGTGTCCGCCGTCCCCTGCATTGATGACGGGCACGCGCGCATACATGGACGCCCGCAGCGGCGCACCCTCTTTGGGGTGGCGCATGGCGATGATGTCAGCATAGTTGCTCACGACACGGACAGTGTCCTCCACCGTCTCGCCCTTGCTGGCGCTGGAAAGCTGCGCTCCGGCAAAGCCCAGCGTCTTACCGCCCAGCCGCAGCATGGCCGACTCAAACGAAAGCCGGGTGCGGGTGGATGGTTCATAGAACAGCGTCGCAAGGATGCGTCCATCACAGAGGTGGGCATATGGGGCCGGGTCTTTTTCCATTCGGTCAGCAAGGTCGAGCAGTGCCAACTGCTCGTTCAGAGAAAAGCTGTTCGGCTCAATAAAATGTCTCACAGCCATTCTCCCTTCAGCACGAACTTCTCGCGCTCGGCACCGGTGGAAACGAACTGGATCGTATGACCCAGCTGCTTTTCCAGAAATTCCACGTAAGCTCTGGCTTCCCGGGGCAGCTCGTCCCAGCTCTTGCAGCCGGAGATGTCCTTCTGCCAGCCGGGCAGCATGGTGACGACGGGCTCCACCCGGTCCAGGTCGGACAGCGGGTCGAAACGGAGGACTTCAACGCCATCCAGCTTGTAACCGGTGATGACCGGGATCTCTTTCATACAGCCAAGGACATCCAGCTTGGTCAGGGCAATTCTGTCCGCCCCCTGACAGGCCAGACCGTAGCGGCTGGCTACGCAGTCGAAGGGGCCGACCCGGCGGGGACGGCCGGTGGCAGCACCGTATTCACCGCCTGCCTTGCGCAGCTGCTCGTTCCAGTCCTCGTCCATGGCGTTCTCGGCAGCGAAGGGGCCTGCACCCACACAGGTAGAATATGCTTTCAGCACACCCACCACATGGTCGAGCTTGCAGTTGGGGATACCAGCACCCAGCGGCGCATAGGCCGCCAGCGTGTTGGAACTGGAGGTGAACGGGAAGATGCCGTAGTCAATATCGCGCATGGCTCCCAGTTGAGCTTCCAGCACGATGCGCTTGCCGCTGTCGTGCGCCTGCTGTAAGAATGCACCCACATCGCAGATGAACGGCGCAAAGCGTTCTGCCTGCTGTTTGCACCAGTTCAGCAGGGCATCATAGGACATCTTTTCCTGATGATAGCAGCCCGCCAGCTCCATATTTTTGGAATCAAGCACCATCCGCAGACGGTTCTGGGTGCGCTCCTCGTCCAGATGGAGCAGGTCACCCAGACGCAGTGTCTTTTTGCGGTACTTGTCGCTGTAAGCGTAGGCAATGCCGCGCCGGGTGGAACCGAAGGCCGTGCCGTTCTTGGCCAAGCGGTCTTCTTCCAGCCCATCCTGCACCTTATGCCACGGCATCGAGATCGTGGCCTTATCCGAAAGTTTCAGGTTTTCGGGGCCGATTTTCACGCCGCGCGCTTCGATGGCCTGCATCTCACCGGCCAGATGGTCAAGGTCGATGACCATGCCGGTACCCAGCACACAGGTCACATCCGGGTGCAGTATGCCGGAGGGCAGCAGGTTCAGGATGAACTTGCCCTGCTCCGTAACGACCGTGTGCCCGGCGTTGTTTCCTCCCTGATAGCGGGCCACCACATCGGCGTTTTCGGCCAGCAGGTCGATGACACGGCCCTTGCCCTCATCGCCCCAGTTGATTCCAGTAACAGCAGTCAGCATAATTCCTTATTTACCTTCTTTTTCGTTCTTCACAATGGCCTGAACTTTTGTGGGCAGGCCGTAGATGCTGATGAAACCGGTAGCATCTCTCTGCTTGTAGTCACCGCCTGCGGCAAAGGTAGCGATGTCCTCACGATACAGCGAATACGGCGACCAGACGCCGGCATTGATGAGGTTGCCCTTGTACAGTTCCAGACGCACCTTGCCGGTGACATTCTCCTGCGTGGAGGTCACAAAGGCACTCAGAGCTTTGCGTAGAGGACTGAACCACTGACCATCGTAGACCAGCTCACCAAAGGTGATGGCCAGCTCGCGCTTTTTGTGGGCGGTCAGCTTATCCAGCGTCAGAGTCTCCAGCACCTCATGGGCCTTGTACAGGATGGTGCCGCCGGGAGTCTCGTATACGCCGCGGCTCTTCATACCCACCAGACGGTTCTCCACCACATCATATAGGCCGATGCCGTTCCGCCCGCCGATCTCGTTCAGCTTGGCAATGATGGCGGCAGGCTTGAGCTTTTCACCGTTCAGACTGACGGGCACGCCCTTCTCAAATTCCAGCTCCACGAATTCGGACTTGTCCAGCGCGGTCTTGGGGCTGACGCCCAGTTCCAGAAATCCCGGCTTGTCGTACTGCGGCTCGTTGCCCGGATCTTCGAGGTCAAGACCTTCGTGGCTCAGATGCCACAGGTTCTTGTCCTTGGAGTAGTTCGTCTCACGGCTGAGCTTCAGCGGGATGTGATGGGCCTCGGCATAGTCAATCTCCTCATCGCGGCTCTGGATGTCCCACTCACGCCACGGAGTGATGATCTTCAGATCGGGTGCAAAGTGCATGATGGCCAGCTCAAATCGCACCTGATCGTTGCCCTTGCCGGTGCTACCGTGGCAGACGGCATCCGCACCTTCGGCGCGGGCAATCTCCACGACACGTTTTGCCAGGATGGGGCGGGCAAAGCTGGTGCCCAGCAGATAACCCTCATAGTCGGCACCTGCCTGCATGGTGGGGATGACGTAATCCTCCACGAACTCGTCGGTCAGGTCCTCAATATACAGCTTGGAAGCGCCGCTTGCCTTTGCACGCTCTTCCAGCCCTTCCAGTTCACCCTTCTGGCCCACATTGCCGCATACTGCAATGACCTCGCAGTTGTTGTAGTGCTCTTTCAGCCACGGGATGATGATAGAAGTATCCAGACCACCGGAATATGCCAGCACGACCTTTTTGACCTCGGACATAAAAACCACCTCCGTTCAAACCAACTTTAATACTTTCAAAATTCCCTCTTGCAATTTCAAATTGCAGTGCTATTATACGAGCAGAAAGAGAATGTGTAAAAAGTATCCTGCGCATGATTGCCATGTGATTCTGGTATGAAAGAAAGGGCGCCTACTCCTGTATGTGGATTGGGAATAAAAGCGCGCTGGCCCTCTTCTTCATATCGAAATAAGATACCCTCGATACAAAAGCAATATTTTACACAGCATCCTCCGAAACATATAATGAGGTGCGGAAGTTCAGAGAAAGAAGGTTTGCTTCATGGCAACAATATTTCCGAGAGAAGAAAAGGCGGAAGCACTGTTCGGGGAGATTTTGAAAAACCCAGAAGCCTGCCACCGCCTGATGGACACTTTCAACGATTCGCTGGACATGGCCGATGTTCTGGACGCACCGGAGATCAGTGCGCAGCAGTTTACGACTGCACTGTTCAATGCTTATGCAAACAAGGATCTGTCGGCCTTCCTGATGGCGATCTGCCAGCACAGCATGTTTGATCTGCTGCGCAACGCAGCCCTGATCCCCTTCAAGTTCAACGCAGATGGTGAGCCGAACCCCGTCATCCTGACCGATGATGCTGGTGTTCTGCTGCCGGGCAACAAGTTTGCCGTCAGCACCAGGGAATACGACCGGTTCGTCCGGGTGTTCAAAAAGCAGGCAAAAGTCAAAATGTACCTTGCCACCGGCTATTGCAAGTATCACGGCTATGATGAGGATTCCATGGATGTGGTGGAGTACCACTACAACCAGCACCTTGGTGTGCTCCTGATCTACGAGTTGCCGGATACTGTCAAGCAGAAAGTGACCGAGGCCGAAGCATACTCCACCGTCTGGGACATCCAGATGAAGTTGCAGCATGCGCTGCCGCGCTCGGTGGTCTACTACGGGCAGGATTCGCTGGAGGAGGGCGACACCCGCTACGATGAGCTTGGCGTATTCCTGCCGCTGGAGCACTTTGCTGATCGGCTGGAACGCCACATTGACACTGCCACCCAAATCGTTTACGGGGAAGCATGATTCCACCCCGTAAACGGGTTTTCCTTTCATAAATACACCAAAAGCAAAACGCAGGGAGCCGGAAACGGTTCCCTGCGTTTTGCTTGAAAAAGGAAAGATAGGGAGATAAACACGCACATCAGGTGCAATACCGGAATGTACGGTCTGTGATGATACGGGCGAAGATCAGCCCCAGCGGCAGCGCTACGATGATGAGGATGGCGTCCGCGAACCATGTGGCGGAATCTGTCAGGGACATAATGCCCAAATTGTAGATGGCACGGTAGAAGTACAGTCCCGGAACCATGATGACGATGGACGGGACGGTAACAGAGATGCGCGGGTATCCGGCTGCATTTTTCAAGCAGGTGGCCAGCAGACCGGACAGCAGCGCCCCCAGAAAGGCTGCAACGGCCGGCGGGAAGCCCGCCAGACTGACCAGTTCCAGCCGGAAGGTGTTCGTCACCGCACCGATCAAAGCCGCACAGACGGCCAGATTCCGCGGGCTGTTAAACATCAGCGAGAAACCGAATACCCCACCGAAACTTGCCAGCAGCCGCAGCACGATCTCCTCCGGGATCGTCAGCGACAGCGGCGGGAACTGCACCGGCTGCAGATGCAGCAGCATGGCCATGATCCACGCCGTCAGTGTCGCCACCAGAATGATGAGGATGGCGTAGGCCAGACGTTCCAGCCCGGAGCGCATATCCAGCTTGGCAAGGTCGATGCCGCTGGTGATGAACGGAAAACCCGGGATGATAAAGAGCATCGAGCAGATATATCCGGCCTCGTGCTGCGCCGAGACGGCAAACAGCACCTCGGCAGCTTTCAGGAGAACGGCATAGACCACACTGGCCGAACAGACCGAGGCAGTGATGCCCAGAAACAGGGTGAAGTGATGTTTTGTCAACTTGCACCGCACAAAGTTGCCGATGCCCGCCCCACAGAACGCGCAGAGCATCTCCACGATGCCGCCGCCCAGCAGGAAGGTGAAACAGCTGCACGCCAGTGCTGCCGCAAAGCCCAGTGCTGCCGGAGAATAAAGGCCGTGGATACGCTCGATCTCATCCAGATGGGAGTGAAGTTCTTCACCGGTCATGAACTTTCCTTCCCGGTCGAAGTCGTTGACGAAATGTTCCAGCCGGTTCAGCCGGGAGGTGTTCACCCCTGTATTGGTCAGACACAGCGCCTGAGTATAGCACTGGTCGCCGTCGAAGCAGGTGAATTCGATGGACAACAGCCCGATGTCCGCCGTGGTCGTGACCCCCAGCTCCCGCGACAGGGTGTTCATGGAGCTTCGGACACGCCACGCACCCGTGCCGCATTCCAGCAGCATCAGCCCGGTGCGCCCGATGATGGATGCCTTTTCGATCAGGCCCGCCTCTGTAATGGACACACCCTTGCTGGTCGAGGCGTAGTCATGCCAGTAGACTTCCATGTGGTTTTTGATGATCTCACTTTGGGTTTGTCCCATACCGGAAAACCTCCCTTGTTTGATATGGGAAATATGACAGCCCATTTTCAAGGCTGCGGTGTCATTATACCCGGAATCCGCAGAAGGGTAAAACGTATCTTTGATATGCTGGCAATATCCGCTGCACATTTCAGGATGCAGACGAGAGCCTTGTTTTTCACTGTATTCTGCGATAAACTAAGAAAAAACGAGCCGAAAGGAAACAGTATGACCCTCCAACAACTTCGCTATGTAACGGCTGTGGCCGATGCCAGAACCATCAGCAAGGCCGCACAGAAATTCTATATCTCCCAACCCAGCCTGACCAATTCCATCCATGAACTGGAACAGGAACTCGGCCTGACTATCTTTCACCGCACCAACCGGGGCGTCGTGCTGACCCCGGAGGGGGATGTCTTTCTGGGGTATGCACGGCAGGTGCTGGCGCAGGTGGGGCTCATCGAGGAAAAATATCTGGCACTGCCCCGGTCCGGCATCAGTTCTGCGTTTCTGCCCAGCACTATTCCTTTGCCGTGGAAGCTTTTGTACAGCTGCTGAAAGAGTACGGCGGCGAGGAATACGATTTCCGCATCCGGGAGACCCAGACCTACGAGATCATCGAGGATGTTGCCCATCTCCGCAGCGAGGTCGGCATCCTCTACCTGAACCACGACAACGAGACCATTCTGCGCAAGGTCATCCGGGAGCATGACCTGAACTTTACGCTGTTGTTTACCGCAAAGCCCCATGTGTTCGTCAGCACCTCCAGCCCGCTGGCACAGAAAGCGGCCCTGACGCTGGAGGACCTGAAACCCTATCCACGCCTTTCCTATGAGCAGGGCGAACACAATTCCTTTTACTTCTCCGAGGAGATCCTCAGCACGCTGGACAGCAAAAAGGACATTCAGGTACGTGACCGTGCCACTCTGTTCAATTTGCTCATCGGGCTGGACGGATATACCATTTGCAGCGGTGTCATCAGCGAAGCGCTCAACGGCCCGAATATCCGTGCCATTCCTTTGCAGGTAGACGATTCCATGGAGATCGGTTATCTGACCCACAAGCAGGTTCAGCCCGGACTGTTCGGGAAGCGGTATATTGAGATCCTGAAAAGCTGCGTTCAACAGATATAGCTTCAAGCTATTGCAAACTGCCTGTTTTTTGTATTTTACACAAGCCCACTCTGGCGGTATACTGTTGCCATCGAACAACAGACATTTCAAAAACAACGATAGAGAGGGTTTTATCTTATGTCAGAATTGAAGTCTCCGTTCCGTTACGACTTTGTGGGCAGCTTCCTGCGTCCCCACGCACTGAAGGAGGCCCGCGCACAGTACAAGGCCGGTGCGATCGACCGCGCCGCACTGACCGCTGTGGAAAACGAAGAGATCACCCGGCTGATCGAAAAGCAGAAGCGCGCCGGCTTCCACGCCATCACAGACGGCGAGTTCCGCCGCAGCTACTGGCATCTGGATTTCATGTGGGGCTTCCATGGCATCGACGAGGTAGAGCTGGATCATGGCTATTACTTCCATGGCGAAGAGACCACCCACGGTTCCCTCCGTGTCAGCGGCAAGATCAGCGGCGAAAATCACCCGTTTGTGGAGCATTTCAAATTCGTCAAGCAGTTCGAGGATGAGAATTGCATCGCCCGCCAGACGATGCCTGCACCGGCACAGCTGTTGGCAGAGCTGTACCGTGAGGACAATGGCAAAAACACCGATGCCGTCTATCCCGACCACGAACAGCTGCTGCAGGACATCGCTGCGGCATACCGCACGGTCATCCGGAAACTGTACGCCGCCGGCTGCCGCAGCATCCAGTTCGACGACTGCACCTGGGGCATGATTTGTGACCCGAACTACCAGAACTTCCTGAAAGAGACCAACACCAAAGTGGAGGATGTGGCCGCAGAATACCTGCGTCTGAATAATCTGGCACTGGAAGACCGCCCGGAGGGGCTGACCATCACCACCCATGTCTGCCGCGGCAACTATCACTCCACCTGGGCAAGTCAGGGCGGCTATGCGCCCATCGCACCGTTCCTGTTCGCACAGGAAAATGTCGATGCGTTCTATCTGGAATTTGATGACGAGCGCTCCGGCAGTTTTGAGCCGCTGAAATATGTGGCAGACGGCAAGAAGGTCGTGCTGGGTCTTATCACCACCAAATCTCCCCGTCTGGAGGACAAGGATGCCGTCATTGCCCGCATCCATGAGGCGGAAAAGTACATTCCGCTGGAGCGGCTCTGCCTCAGCCCGCAGTGCGGTTTTGCTTCCTGCGAGATCGGCAACAAGCTGACCGAGCTGGAGCAGTGGAACAAGCTCAAACTGGTCAAGGAGATCGCGGAGACCGTGTGGGGTGATTAAGGAATCCTGAGCAGGCAGCTTCCATTTGGGAGCTGCCTGCTTTTATTCTGCACAAATTCATCTTGCATTCCCGCTCAAATTATGATATATACATTATACGAAACATTATTTTGAAAGAACGTCCTACCGTTCAATGATGTAGAATGCGAGGTGTCTGCCATGAACGCCGTGATCTATGCCCGTTATTCCAGTGACAACCAGCGCGAAGAATCCATTGAGGGCCAGATTCGGGAATGCACAGCATATGCTGAAAGAAACGGCATTACAGTGGTCAGGCACTATATCGACCGTGCACTTTCTGCCAAAACAGACAATCGACCGGATTTTCAACAGATGATTCGGGACAGCAATAAAAAGTTGTTTGAAATCGTTTTGGTTTGGAAATTTGACCGTTTCGCTCGGAATCGCTTTGACAGTGCAAACTACAAGATGATTCTGAAAAAGAACAATGTCCATCTGATATCGGTCATGGAGCCGATTGCAGAAGGCTCGCAGGGCATTCTGGTGGAGACGCTGCTGGAGGGTATGGCAGAATACTATTCGGCGGAACTTTCCGAAAAAGTCATTCGTGGCCAGACCGAAAATGCGCTGAAAGGCAAATGCACAGGCGGCACAGGAACGATTGGCTATAAAATCGACGCAGATAAGTTCTATCGCATCGACCCGCTGATTTCACCGCTTGTATTGGAGGCTTTTCAGCGGTACGACAACGGTGAAAAAATCGTTGAGATTATGAACTACCTCAACGAAAAAGGGGTTCGTAATATGCTGGGTGGAAAGCTGACGTGCAGCAGCATGAACACCATGTTAAAGAACCGCCGCTATATTGGAGAACTTTCTTTCCGGGATACCGTTGTCCCGGATGCAATTCCAGCCATCGTTCCCAAGGATTTGTTTGACCGTGTGCAAAAACGTATGGAGAAAAACAAACGTGCTCCGGCTCGCGGAAAGGCAGATGAGGAATATTTGTTGACCACAAAGCTGTTCTGCGGTAAGTGCGGGGCATTGATGTTCGGCGAGAGCGGAACAAGTGCTACCGGGCGAACCTACTATTATTATAAATGTGCCACTGCCAAAAAGAAGAAAGGCTGTAACAAGAAAACCGTACAGAAGGAGTGGTTGGAAAATCTGGTCGTTCAGGAGACGATGAAGCTGATTCAGGATGATGCAGTGATTGAACGAATCGTTCAGCTGGTCATGGATTTCCAAAATCAGGAGAATACCGCGATCCCTCTGCTGGAAAAACAGCTCCGGGAAGTGGACCGAAAACTGGACAACCTGATGAAAGCAATCGAGGAAGGCTTGTTCACCCGGACGACCAAAGAGCGTTTGGATGCGCTGGAAGCGCAAAAGGATGAACTGACCGCCAAAATTGCTGACGAAAAGCTAAGAAAGCCTTCCTTTAATGCTGACTTCATCCGATTCTGGTTGATGAAATTCAGAAAGTTCGATGTATCGCAGCAAAAGCAGCGCAAGGCACTGATTGAGATCTTTGTGAACGCCATTTTCCTCTACGATGACAGAATGCTGATCACGTTCAATTATAAAGACGGCTCTCAAACCGTCCGCTTCGAGGATACTTTGGCTGCCGATGAATTGGCAGGAAATAGTTCGGATTTGTCCAGCTCTGCTCGATAAAAGGAAAAACCGCGAAGAGCTGCAGGAACATCTGCGCTTTTTGCGGTTTTTTGTTCTGTATTTTTGCTTAAAAGCCGACTGGAATGCACATAAAAAGTGTGATATACTTATCTCACAAACTAACCAAAATCAGGAGGTATCCCGCCATGCCCAGACCCAAAGGAAGCAAGAATAAAGTCAAGGCCACTAAAGTGACCGCCGACTTTGCCGCACAAATCGCAGCAAAGCAGGAAGAAAAAGCCGCCGTGGAAGCTGAGATCCTGAAAGTGGCTGCCAGCATCGAAGAGCTGAAGACCGACGTCAAGTCGCTGAACGCCGACCTGAAAGCCAAAAAGGCCTCTGTCAAGAAGCTCGACAAAGAAGTAGCCAAGCTGGAAGCCAGGCAGGCCGCTGCCGCCCAGAAAGCCGCCGAGGCATCCAAGAAGGCCGAAGCCGAGGATGTGCTGAAAAAGCTCCTCGCCAGCGGTGTGAGCACCGACGAAATTCTTGAGAAGCTGAAATAATATGATTCGTAACATCTGCAAAGACGAGCTTTTTCTCGCCCGAAAAGCCGCGCCTGCCCTGCCGGAAGACCTGCCCATCGCGCAGGACCTGCTGGAAACGCTCATCGCCCACAAAGACGGCTGCGTCGGCATGGCAGCGAACATGATAGGCGTCGCTAAACGCATCATCGCATTCGAGAGCGAGGACGGCTATCTCGTCATGTTCAACCCGGTCATCCTCAAAAAGTCCGGGCCGTATGAGACGGAGGAGGGCTGTCTCTCCCTCACCGGCACCCGAAAGACCAAACGCTGGCAGACCATCAAGGTACAGTGGCAGAACGAAAAGTTCCAGCCCCGCATCAAGACCTTCTCAGGCTGGACAGCAGAGATCATCCAGCACGAGCTCGACCACTGCGACGGCATCATTATCTGAGATCACAAGCGGGAATGCTGCAAAACACAGCATCCCCGCTTGTTTGATCCCCTCTAAAATATCCAAAAGTTTCACGCTTTATCTATTGATTTCCTTTTTCAGGGATGGTATCCTTATCATCAGTCATTTCGACCCGATCCTCTGAAACAGGAGTTATTCTATGAAGAAAAAATTGATTTCCCGCGTCGCTGCTGCGGTCGGAATGTGTGCTGCCGTTGCAGTCGTGATCCCTGCCGTCTCCGTACTCAATATGTTCCGCTCTGTGTCCATCGCTGCCGAGCCTTCTGACGTATCTAGTTCGTCCGAAGCCGCATCCGAGAGCGCCGACGCATGGGACCAGCTCTTGACCGACGCGAGCAACAGTGAATTTGCCTCTGTCATCGAGCTCGTCGCAGAGGAAAAGGCCGCTTTGGAAGAAGCCGCTGCTTCTGAGGAGGCCGCCGAAAGCGCCTCGGCCTCTTCCGAGGCAACTGCTGAAAGCGCCCCTGCATCCAGCACTTCTGCTGACAACAACTCTTCCAGTGCAGCTTCTTCCTCCAAGGCGGCATCCAAGGCATCCTCCACCGGGCAGACTGCCGCACAGGAGCCGACTGCCTCCCATCCGGCTGCTTCCTCGTCTTCCTCTTCCGCTCCCACCCCTCAGAACGAGTGTGACGCACAGCTTGCACAGTATCTTCTTCAGATGGAAAAGCTGCAGAAGAAGTTCCAGTCGCAGCTCTATTCTGTCATCTGCGACGCCTACGATGAGTACATGGAGTACCCCGCCGAAAAGCACAGCCTCGGCCTGAAAGTCTCCATCGTTGTTTCCAAGGGCGGCAAGCTGACCTCCATGCAGAGCGCCTGCGACAAGGAATTCAATGCGCTGCTGTCGGAGATGCGCACCTGCCTGCGGGAGAATGGCCGCGACCAGTCCCTCGCTGACAATGCACAAAAGGCCTACGAGAGCGCCAAGGCTTCCATGGTCAAGGAACTGAAAAACGTGGTCTACAACACTGCCGTCGGAAACGGCAGCGGTGGCTCATGGATACAGTCCCACCGCAATATGGCCTGAGTGCTCAAAGATGATACGACAAAAGCCCTGCGGCACGCCGCAGGGCTTTTCTGCTGTCTGATTTACTTAGGCTGTCGGCCGATATAGGCGAGGATGCCGCCGTCGGCGTACAAAATCTGACCGTTCACGAAGTCGGAGGCGTGGGAGGCCAGGAAGACGCAGGGGCCGACCATATCTTCCGGGTCGCCCCAGCGGCCCGCCGGGGTCTTGGCGGTGATGAACTGGTCGAAGGGGTGACGGCTGCCGTCGGGCTGGACCTCACGCAGCGGGGCGGTCTGGGCGGTGGCGATATAGCCCGGACCCATGCCGTTGCACTGGATGTTGTACTCGCCGTACTCGGAGGCGATGTTCTTGGTCAGCATCTTCAATGCACCCTTGGCGGCAGCGTAGGCAGAGACGGTCTCGCGGCCCAGCTCGCTCATCATGGAGCAGATGTTGATGATCTTGCCCTCGTGCTTTTCCATCATATCAGGCAGGACAGCCTTGGAGCAGTTGAACGCGCCGCCCACATGGACGTCGATGACCCGCATGAAGTCGGCGTGGCTCATCTCGACCATCGGCACCCGCTTCATCAGGCCGGCGTTGTTGACCAGGATGTCCACCGGGCCGACCTCGGCCTTGATCTTCGCCACCATCGCGTTGACGGCGTCCTCGTCGGAGACGTCTGCGGCATAGCCGTGAGCGTCAATGCCGGCGGCTTTATAAGCAGCCATGCCCTTCTCAAGGCTGGCCTCGGAAGAGCAGTTGAAGCAGATGGTGGCACCGCACTTGGCCATACCCTCTGCGATGGAGAAGCCGATGCCGTGCGCACCGCCGGTGATGAGGGCGACCTTGCCCTTCAAATCGAAAGCCGATAGATCCATTGTATTCCTCCGTCAAAGTTAAATATTTAGCAAAACGCCCCGCATCGGTCTCCCGATGCGGGGCGTTGTATGGTGTACTTGTTTAGCGCAGGTCGGTGGTAGCGATGTTGTCCATGTCGTCAAACTCCATGTTCTCGCCGCCCATTGCCCAGATAAAGGTGTAATTGGAAGTGCCTACGCCGCTGTGGATGCTCCAGGAGGGGCTGATGACAGCGTCCTCGTTGTGCATCACGATGTGGCGGGTCTGCGTGGGCTCGCCGCACATGTGGAACACCACCTGCCCCTCGGGCAGTTCAAAGTAGGTGTAGATCTCCATCCGGCGCTCATGCGTGTGGCTGGGCATGGTGTTCCAGTTGGAGCCGGGCTCCAGCTCGGTCATGCCCATGCTCAGCTGGCAGGTCTTGAGCACGTCGGGGTGGATGAACTGATTGATGGTGCGCTTATTGCAGGTCTCGACGCTGCCCAGAGGACGGTGATTTGCATCAGCCATCTTGATGAGGCGGGTCTCGTAAGAGCAATGTGCCGGAGCGGAGACCATATAGAACTTTGCCGGATGCTCGGGGTCTGCGGAAGCAAAAGTAACTTCCTTGGTACCCTGGGTGATATACAGGCAGTCCTTATAGCCCAGCTCATACTTCACACCGTCGGCCACCACGATGCCCGTGGAGTCCTTGCCGATGTTGAAGATACCGATCTCGCGGCGCTCGAGGAAATAGTGGGTGCCAAAGTTGGCCCAGACGTCGATGCCCTTGTCGATGGAGACAGTCTCGTGGACAGGCATACAGCCCAGCGTGACCATGCGGTCCACATGGCTGTAGACAGCCACAACTTCATCCGCCTTGTACAGGCCGGTGATGAGCATCTCGTCGCGCATCTCCTCGGTGGTGTAGCGCTTGAAGTCTTTCTGGTTGCAGGAATAACGGATATCCATAGCGGATCTCCTTTCCTGCTTAGCGCTGGATACGGCCGGAACCGTCGCCGCCAGCCAGCTTCTCGACCTCGGAGACAGTCATCATGTTGTAGTCGCCCTCGATGGTGTGCTTCAGAGCAGAAGCAGCAACAGCGAACTCAACAGCATCCTGAGTGCTCTTGCCGTTCAGCAGAGCGTAGATCAGGCCGCCGCCGAAGGAGTCACCGCCGCCAACGCGGTCAATGATCTTCAGCTCGTACTTCTTGGAGAAGCAGTACTCGTTGGAAGCGACATCGTACAGCATAGCGCTCCAGCCGTTCTCGGAAGCGTTGTGGCTCTCACGCAGGGTGATAGCGACCTTCTCGAAGTGGAACTTGTCAGCCAGCTGCTTGGCAACGCTCTTGTAGCCCTCAGCGTTCAGCTTGCCGCCGTAGATATCGGTAGCCTCGGCCTCGATGCCGAACACGTCCTTTGCGTCCTCCTCGTTGGAGATGCAGACGTCAACGTACTGGCACAGATCGGTCATGGCAGCGCGGGCCTGCTCACGGGTCCACAGCTTGCCGCGGTAGTTCAGGTCGCAGCTGATCTTCACGCCGTGAGCCTTAGCAGCCTTGCAGGCCTCCAGGCAGATCTCGACGACATTTGCGCCCAGAGCCGGGGTGATGCCGGTGAAGTGGAACCAATCGACACCCTCGAAGATCTTATCCCAGTCGAAATCGGAAGGCTGAGCCAGCTGGATAGCGCTGTTGGCACGGTCATAGATGCAGACAGAGCCACGCTGAGAAGCGCCCTTCTCGTTGTAGTAGATGCCGACACGGTCACCGCCGCGGGTGATCATGCTGGTATCGACGCCGTAGCGGCGCAGGCTGTTGACAGCGGCCTGGCCGATAGCGTGTGCGGGCAGCTTGGTGACGAAAGCTGCGTCCAGGCCGTAGTTAGCCAGAGAGACAGCGACGTTAGCCTCGCCGCCGCCGAAGGTGAACTCCAGGCTGTTGGCCTGAACGAAGCGCTCGTAGTTGAAGGGCTGCAGACGAACCATCAGCTCGCCAAAGGTAACGACTTTCATAGTGTTTCTCCTTTATGTTTGTATCATCGGATTACCCCGCCGCAGCGGGTCTTGACGGAAAATTCAGGCTCAGGCCTGAACCAGGTGGAATGCGAAGCCGGCGATCTCACCCTCCATGTAGCAGGCGACGGTCTTGCCGTTCTTGACATTCTTGCTGTCGAGGTCGAACTTCACGCCGCGCTGAGACAGGTGGTAGATAGCACGATCGACGTTGTTGCAGCCGATGGCGATGTGGCCGTTGGTGCCGCGGCCCGGCTTCTTCATGATCTCGAACTCCTTGTTGCCCACGAAGATGCTGGAGTTGCCCGGAGTGACCTTCATGTTCAGCATGGTGGAGATGAGGCCTGCGATCTTGGCAGCCTCTTCCTCGTTGCCGGTGTTGATGCCGACGTGGATGAGGTGCAGGCCCAGCATGGTGTCAACAGCTTCCTTGCTCTGAGCGGTGATCTTTGCCCAGTCGCCGGCCTTGATGACGTCGCTCTTGCACATCCAGGTGCCGCCGACAGCGAAGATCTGGTCATAGCCCAGGTAGTCGTTGACGTTCTTGGCGTTGACACCGCCGGTGCACATCCAGCGAGCGCCCTTCAGGGCAGCGCCGATGTTCTTCAGCATACCCACGCCGCCGTTTGCCTCAGCGGGGAAGAACTTCAGAGCCTCGCAGCCCATGTTCATGGCCTGCTGCATCTCGCCTGCGGAGCAGGTGCCGGGCATCATGATGCCGCCCTTGTCGATGACGTGCTTGCAGACCTCGGGGTCGAAGCCGGGAGCAACGATGAAGGAAGCACCGGCAGCCATAGCACGGTCAGCCTGCTCGCAGGTCAGAACGGTGCCGGCGCCCAGCAGCATCTCGGGCATCTCCTCGTGAATCTTGCGGATGCACTCTTCAGCACAGGCAGTGCGGAAGGTGACCTCGGCTGCGGGCAGACCGCCCTCAGCCAGAGCCTTGCACAGGGGCAGGGCCTCATCAACGCTGTTAAAAGCGATAACAGGGATAATGCCGATCTGATAGACCTTTTCTACGATGGGATTCATAACGCATTTCTCCTTTTATATTTGAACTCTCTCGGTGCGTCGGGCTTGCTCCTGTGGGCGCAATACCCCCCTACGCGCTTATGATACTAGTATAAACGAACAGCCCGTCTTTGGTAATACTCAACAAGCACAATGTTTGGCATAATAGCTTGTATACATTGCACAAAAATGACGAACGACCCGAAAAATCGGGGCAAAACCCGGTGAAAATGCTGTGAAATTGATGTAAAAACTGGCTCAGATGCCAAGTGTTTCCAGGATCTCTGCCACGCCGTCGTGGTCGCAGTCGGCCTTGCTGACAAGGCGCGCCAGCGCCTGAATTTCCGGCATTCCGTTGGCCATTACAGCGGCGACCCCTGCCTTTTGCAGCATGGCGCGGTCGTTCTCACTGTCGCCCACCGCAAGGGTACTTTCGTGCGGGACGCCCAGCCGGTCTGCCAGCGCGCGCAGCGCTTCGCCCTTGTCCACACCGGCGGCGGTCACCTCCACATTTTTCGGCGACCCCTGCACGACCTCCACGCCCGGGACGGCGTAAAAGCGGGGCAGCGCAGCCGCAGCCTGCTGCGGGTCCTCAAAGAACACGCAGAGCTTTTCAATGGCAAAGGCGTTGCGGCTCATCCACTCGGCTGCGTCCCGCAGGATGGTAAAGCGTCCGTCATTGGGCTGGCGCGCTTCGGTGCTGTCCTTCTGCGCCGCCCGGGCAGCGGCCAGCGCAATGCTGCGGGCATCGGTGCAGGCGTATCCGTCCGAGAAAATGCGCAGGTCGGCGTGGAAGCTCTCGCAGACGGCAAAGGCTTCGCGGGCAGTCTCCACCGGCATCAGGCTGTGCAGCAGGCAGACCGGGGTGCTGGTGCGGTGCTCTTTCGCATTGGAATAGCGGCTGTACACTGCGCCCACGGGGTCTGCGCCCAAGTCCCACACGGCGGCACCGTTGCAGGTGATGACGTAGCGGATGCCGGGCAGCTGCGCCACCTCCGGCGGCAGGCTGGCCAGCGGACGGCCGGTGGCGGGCACGATGTACACGCCCTTGTCCACGGCGGCCTGCAATGCGGCGCGGGTGCGGGGTGTGACGTGGCCCTCGCGGTTCAGCAGAGTGCCGTCCAGATCCAGTGCGACCAGACGGATGGCAGGAAATTCTTGTGGCATGACGTACTCCTTTTATAAATAAGATACAGCTTATTTTTATTGTATCGCAGGGGCAGTAATTGCGCAAGTGGACGGAATGTGCTATAATAACACGTCAATTCACATAAAAAATAGGAGAAACGACATGAAGCTTAGCCAACTGCGCAGCCGGTGCCGCCCGCACCTGTGGTACCAGCTGTACTGGGTGGTGTACCTGATCTGGTTCTTCTGGCTGGATCTCACCGTTACCGCCCCGAAATATATCCTGCACAGTCCGCTGGACGATCTGATCCCCTTCAACGAGTGGTTCGTGATCCCCTATTGCAGCTGGTTTCTGCTGCTGG
>OGKD01000887.1_pt1 | contig 18603 bp, 10 predicted proteins | sample 1572371 | NCBI WGS metagenome assembly OGKD01 (sample SAMEA2582096, study PRJEB24529) | metagenome | biome: Human gut stool | place: China | collected 2011 | reverse complement strand
TGGTCACGTAGAAAGCATGTGCCTGTCCGGATTGCCCGTCTGAAAGCAGAAAACGGGAAAACCGTTTCCAGCACCGCCATCAGGCAGCTCATCCAGAAAGGACAGGTGAAAGAAGCAGCCCGCCTTCTGGGAAGAAACTACACCATCACCGGCGACGTGGTTCACGGTTTCCGGCGGGGCCACGAAGTCCTGGGATTTCCGACTGCCAACCTTTCCTTCACCGAAGACCGCGTCCTTCCCGCCGACGGCGTCTATGCCGCCTATGCAGTGATAGACGGAAAGAAATACTCCGCCATCACCAACATAGGCAAAAATCCTACCTTTGAAGGAAAGAAAAGAACCATAGAGACCTTCATCTTTCACTTCGACAGCAGCATCTACGGAAAATCCTTCACCCTGGAATGGGTGGAAAGGATCCGAGGAGAAATCCGCTTCCCCACGCCGGAGGCACTGGTGGAACAGATTAAGAAGGATATACAGGCGGCGGAGAAGATAGAGGGAGGAAAGTAGACATCAGACGTCAGATATTAGATGGTATATTGTAAATAGTCAATGGTGGTGCGGCGCCCTTTTGGGGGCGCCGTTTTTTAATTGGAAAGGGGGGTGGAGCGAAAAGGAAGCTGCAGCACTATGATATCTGCCGAGCTGAGGATAGGCCTTTCTTCAGCAAAGGCGCCGCCACAGGCGGCTTTTTATGAAGAGTCACATCAGGCCCTTTCAGGGCCTCGGCCTTTCTGCGAAAGGCCGCTATCATCCGTCGCCTGCGGCGACACCTTCTTCCAGAGGAAGAAGGCTTTGGCTCTTCATCATGCAGCACTGGCGACACAAAGGGTATTCCCGTAACGCAGGCTCCTTCTTTAGGTGGCAATCCTGCATAGGATTGCCAAGTCGGGCAAAGTTGGCCCTCAGCCTGCCCATAAAAGGGCCTTCCTTTTGCTTGCCCGACCGGAATGGAGCTGGGCGGAGCCCTGAGGATAGGTCCAAGAAATTTTTCTAAAATTTTTTTCCCAAGGAGTCTAAAAATCGAACCTTCTGCGATATTAATAATAGAGGGATGAAAAGACCTCATGAGATGGTGAATCCGATTTCCAAACTGCCACCCTCCACATCCGCGGTAAGGAGAAGGGCAGGGGAATGAAGAAACATCAGGGAATTCCATCTTTTCAATCCTCCCTTCTTCTACAATCGGCCGATGATAGACAGAAGAAAATGCAGTACCAAAAAACAGAAGACAGAAAAGCAATAAGGAAGAGCGCTCGCAGGACTTTCCTCTCTTTAGCGACAAGTATCGAGCAGCACCCATGTATGTGGGAAGGCCAAGGCGCGGACGCCGTATCTACTGGTTGAACTTACCTGGAGACTCCCCTGATAGGCTTTTCTGTTTTTTTGCGTGGCATGACACAGATTGTCATGCCTTTTTTGTATAATAAAAGACAGGAAAACATATTTCATCATTTCTCCATGAGCCCTGGTATAATACAGGTAGTAATCACAAGGGGGTTCCTATGGCTGACATCATTGATTTGAAGGACGGAGTATACGAGAAGGTCATTTCCACGGGCTTTGACCGGAAGTTGACGAAAGCGCTGGCAGATAAGGAAATCTGGGCGGACCGGGAGGATGTGGATGCCCAGGAGGCGGTGGGGTATTTATCCACTTACCTGGAGAAGCTGATTCGGCTCTGCCTGAAGGATATTGCTGACGAAAACCATGACCACTGCGTGAATGATGAGCTGGCGCTGACGAATGAGCTGGTGGACCGGCTGGCTTCCCGTATTGCCGATCTGGGGGCCGGCCATGATGTGACGGCAGAGCAGTTTATCCTGAAATCCCTGGAACATCGGGCCAATAAGATTGCCCGGAGGAAATGGGAAGCGCCGGCCACGTCTTTGGTGAATTCCTTCCTTTTTACTAATTCCAGAAATGATGTGTCCATGATTCATGAGCTGAACCGGGAAATCATGACCTGTGACCGCATGGATATGCTGATTTCCTTTATCCGCTTTTCCGGCCTGTCCCTCATTCTGCCCTGTCTTCGCCGGTTCACTGCCGGCGGCGGTCATCTTCGTGTGGTAACTACCACCTACATGGGCGCCACGGACCCCAAGGCGGTGAAGGTGCTTTCGGAGCTGCCGAATACGGAGGTGCGGATTTCCTATAATGTGAAGGAAACCAGGCTTCATGCGAAGTCCTATATGTTCTACCGGGACAGCGGATTTTCCACGGCCTACGTAGGTTCTTCCAATCTGTCCCGCGCCGCCATTGCCGATGGTATGGAGTGGAATATGAAGGTGACGGAGCAGGACCTGCCGGGCATCATTGCCAAGATGAAGGCCACCTTTGATACCTATTGGCATTCCGACGAATTCCGGCCCTTCGTATCTTCCGATTACGACAAACTGAGTCGTGCCATCGACCGGGAAAGGGGACGAAAGGAGGAGGGGAGCGATACCACATATTCCTTTGACATTGAGCCCTATCCTTATCAGCAGGCGGTGCTGGACGCCCTTCGCACGGAAAGGCTGGGGAAGGACCGCTGGTATAATCTGGTGGTGGCGGCCACGGGCACCGGGAAAACAGCCATTTCCGCCTTCGACTATCGCAATTTTTACCAGAGCCGCCATGGGAATGCCCGCCTCCTTTTCATTGCCCATCGTGAGGAAATCCTGAAACAGAGCATTTCCTGCTTCCGGCAGGTGATGAAGGATCCCAATTTCGGGGAGCTGGCGGTGGGAGATTACCATGCTTCCCACAGTGAGCACCTTTTCATGTCCATCCAGACTTTCAACAGTCGGAAATTCTGGGAAAAGATGGAGCCCCACTACTATGACATGATTATTGTGGACGAATTCCACCATGCGGCGGCCAGGGGATATCAAAAACTTTTGACCTGGTTCCATCCGAAAATCCTCCTGGGCCTCACCGCCACGCCGGAGCGCATGGACGGGAAAAGCATTCTGCCCTACTTTGGCGGTCACATCGCCGCGGAAATCAGGCTTCCCGATGCCATTGAACGGCGCCTTCTCTGTCCTTTCCATTACTTTGGCGTGGACGATCCGGTAAGCCTTTCCAACATCAAATGGACCGGCGGCCATTACGATATCGAAGAACTGGAAAATGTGTACACCGGTGAAGGCGCCCTGGCCAGTCAGCGGGCCCGGGCTATCTGCCGGGCGCTGGAGCAGTACACCGCGGACCTTCGGGACGTGAAGGCCCTGGGCTTCTGCGTATCCAAAAAGCATGCCCACTTCATGGCAGACTATTTCAACAAGCAGGGCATCAAGGCACTGGCCCTGGACGCAGACAGTCCGAAGAATGTAAGAAATGAAGCAAAGCAGAAGCTGGAAAGCGGAGAAATCACCATCATCTTCGTGGTGGACCTCTTCAATGAAGGGGTGGACATTCCGGCGGTGAATACGGTGCTCTTCCTCCGTCCCACCAACTCCATGACCATTTTCCTCCAGCAGCTGGGCCGCGGCCTGCGCCTCTTCCCGGAGAAAGACTGCCTCACGGTCCTTGATTTCGTAGCCCAGGCCAACAGGAAATACGACTTTGCTTCCCGCTATGCCTCCCTTCTTGGAAAAAGCCATGTGGTCATAAAAAAAGAAATCCAGGAAGGTTTTCCCCATGTGCCCAAGGGCTGTTCCATCCAGCTGGAAGAAATCGCCGCCCGCCATGTGCTGGAAAACATTAACAGCCGCCTTCGGAAAAATGAATTCTACATGGAAATGGTCAAGGAACTGGCCGCCGCTTCCGGCACTGTCCCCACCTTGGAAGAATTCTTTCAGGCTACAGCCATTGATCCCCACACCTTTTATAACGAAAAGCATACCTACGCCCGTCTCCTGGCAGACGCCGGACTCATTCCCGATTTCCCGGTAACCGAAGAAGAAGAGGTCCTCCGGAAAGGCCTGCCTCGGGTGCTCTCCATGGATTCACCGAAATGGATTTCCTTTATGGAAAACTGCTTTGACCACATGAAGGACCATTTCAATGAAATAGAGAAAAAATACCTCCGTATGTGGCAGCTCACCCTCTATCCCGAAGGCGGTAAATGGACCTGCGCTGCGCCGGAAGAAGCGGTGCTCCGCTTTCAGGGGCAGAAGGAACTGACCAAGGAAATCAAAGAACTGCTTCGCTGGCAGTACAACCACATCGACATTATCCCCGAAACGGCCAGCCTTCCCTATGTTACGCCCCTGGAAGTCTACTGCAACTACAGCAGAGACCAGCTCTTCGCCGCCCTGGGCTTCGCCAAGCCCGGAAGCATCCGTGAAGGCGTGAAATACCTGAACCCGGAAAACAGCGACGTAGTCAATACGCCTACCGACGTATTCCTTGTAACCCTCAATAAGTCGGAAAAAGAATTCTCCGACACCACCCTCTACGAAGACTATTCCATGGACAAATCCACCTTCCACTGGCAGAGCCAGAGCACCACCACCCCGGAATCCAAAACCGGCCAGCGCTACATCCACCAGCGGGAAAATGGCTCCATCGTTCTCCTCTTCGTCCGCAGTGCCAAGCAGGACGCCTACAAATCCTCCATGTCCTACACCTTCCTGGGCCCCGCCCACCTCATGAGATGGGAAGGCTCCCAGCCCATCACCATCATCTACCACCTGGACCACCCCATCCCCGCCAAGTACATCACCAAGACCGACAGCGCGGGAGTATTGTGAGAAAAATAGTAAATAGGGATATCGCATAGCATCTTCCCGCCCTGCGCGTCATTCTGAACGCAGTGAAGAATCTCGGTACATGCTGTTAATGACTCCTAAGCCTGTAACTACCAGTCAGCGGGAAGAGCGGCTGCATGACGCTGCAGCCACCCGCCGCCCTTGTCATTTCAAGCCGCTATGAATCCCTCTTTCCATGAAGCCAGTGAAAGGGAGCCGAGAAATCTCCCTGCACTACGTTAAGAATGGTTTATGGCATTTCTTACAGTATAACCGCTTCCCGCCGGGCGCGTCATTCTGAACGCAGCGAAGAATCTCGGTACATGCCGTTAATGACTCCTAAGCCTGTAACTACCGGTCGGTGGGAAAAGCGGGTAATTGACACTACTGTTACCCGCCGCCCTGTCAAACCTCAAATCTCAATTCTCAAATCTCTATTTTCCCAAAGGAGCCCCCTCATGAGAAACAATCCAAAACCCGGAGAAATCTGGCACCATTTCAAAAACCATGACTATGAAATCCTGGCCATCGCCACCCACACCGAAACGCGGGAAAAACTGGTGGTATATAAAGCACTCTACGGCGACTACGGTATCTACGCCCGTCCCCTCGCCATGTTCATGTCCGAAGTGGACCATGAAAAATATCCGGACGTGGAACAGCGTTATCGTTTTGAAAAGAAAAGTCCGGTGACAGACCGATGAAAACCATCCATGTAGCGGCGGCAGTAATTACCGAAGGAAATCAAATCTTCACCGCCTGCCGGGGTTACGGAGAATTTAAAGGCCGCTGGGAATTCCCCGGCGGCAAGATAAAAGAAGGCGAAACGTCGGAAGATGCCCTCAAGCGGGAAATCAAAGAAGAACTGGCAGCGGATATCGCAGTGGACCATTTCCTGGGAACCGTGGACTACGACTATCCCGATTTCCACCTCACCATGGAATGCTTTCTCTGTCATGTAGTGGGCGGCACACTCACCATTCTGGAGCATTCCGCCTTCCGGTGGGTGGAAAGGGAAGAACTGGACACCATTGACTGGCTACCGGCGGACAGAATAGCCGTGGAGTGGGTGAAGAGGCTGAAAGAGAGCTAAAAAGTATTTTTGAGTAGGAATGAAGAATCATGGACACACAAAAAATACATCCTTTTGAAAATCAAGCCGCATTGAAAGAGTATTATGCCAAGTACCTGACAGAAGTGAGAAAAGTCAGAGATTCTACAGTGAAACACTACTTCGATGCACTGAGCTATATTTCCAAATACCTTAAAGGGAAAAATCTGCTGAAAAGGGATATTTATGAGGTTATGGATTTGAAGGAACTGTCAGCGTTGAAGGAAATACTATACAAAGATCCCGATTTCATCAATCTAAATAAACAGGGGCACCAGATGTACAGCGCCGGGCTGAATAACTATTTCCGCTTCGCCAGCGGCGAATTCATAGAACAGGAACATGTGGCGGCTCGGGAAATGGACATTCCCATGGCACCGGATGCGCCTATTGATACCCCGGAAAATCCCTCCGGTTCCTACGTGGCGAAATCAAAGCATTGGAAGCGTTCCTCTATTCTCCGCAACCAGGCCCTTGCCTTTGCCCATTACACCTGTGAACTTCACCAGGACCATGTGACCTTCCTGGCCCAGAGCACCCACAAACCCTACATGGAAGGACACCATATCATCCCCATGGCCATGCAGGCATCCTTTGACCACAGTCTGGACGTATATGCCAACATCATCTGCCTTTGTCCTATCTGCCATAGAAAAATCCATCTGGGACTTAAAGAAGACAGGAAAGATATGCTGAAAGAAATCTATGACCAGCGGGGAGAAAGATTTGAAAAGAGCGGACTCAGAGTAACGAAAAATGAGTTTGTGGAGCTGGGGTTGAGATAAGAGTATAAAATATATCAAATCCGATGTGGTTTTCACCTCGGATTTTTTTGTTTTTATTTTTTTAAAAGACAAGCTCTGTCATATATCTTGAGTATAATAAAAGTGGAAGTTATTAAAAATGGTCATTGCATGATATAATTAACTTATATTGAATAAGACCTATTGCGAATGATATGAATAGAGCTATAAGTATTACGGAGCAGGTGGATTATGGCCCGACTGAATCATGTTTGTATGTGGAATGGAAAGCAATGGCAGAGAATCACGGCAGAAGAAGCAGGGAAAAAGTTTCCTTATACCGTTTCTGCAGAGAGTCATATATTCATATGTGAGTTATGTGGACAAAGCGTTATTCTGACCAGCGGTGATAAAAGAATACGCTATTTTAAGCATAACCGTGGAGAAGATGAGAAGAATTGTCCGGATCGCAGTGGGAATATTGGTTATGAAACATTTAAGAATGGTGACCATGGTCTGCCTTTAAAAATCGTTTTTGACGATGATGCTAAGAAAAGTTTCCATTTTGAGTTAGGTATGATTCCGGTTCCCCAGGGATTTCTGGTTAATGCTCAAAACAGACAAATAAAAATTCTTCCTTATGGAAATGGGTTACCTTATGTTTATAATTTTGAAAGAATAAATCCAGACACAGTTACATACTTGGATGTTGGAAATTTACCTTTTGAACAGTATAGTATTGATGTTGATTCCAGACTAAAGAAATACTGGCCGGAAATCATTAAAGGCCCTTCTCCAAAGGGAAGTCTATTCGATGGAAAAACAGGAAAGCTGCTTATTCCGGATTCAGAGGTCACAGCCCATAAGGACTATTATTTTCTAAAGTTGGAGTCACAGAAAAACTACGACATTCCTAAAGATATATATCTTAAGTTTATATGCAAGCATGACAATTATTATTTATATACATTTCGTTGCAGTTTATATAACGAAGACACAGCAAGATATTTATGGAAACTGCATTATCGCTTGACCGACAGTCCGGTGAGTATTCAGCCTATTTGGCCTTTGTACCGGGAAATGCCTTATACGATTACCCACAACAGGGATTACACTTACTTCTTTATTAATGGTAACAATGAATCTGAAAAGGGAAGCGGTATTCGGACAGAAATTTATCCGATGCCGGAGTATCCTGTTCCTCCTAAAAAGCAAGGATCAATTACCCTTTTGAAAGTTCCATGTAAATCAGATAGAGTAATGATTTCTGCAGGCCGATCACAAGTCCTTACCTTTAGATATTTCTATAGAAGAAAAATGGATGAAACGGCTGATATTCCTTTGATTGCGGTGAGTGATGGCAAAGGAAATCGTATGGAACAAACTACCTATACAAGACTCCCTGCTCAAAAAATCCTTATTATTTCAGCACCCTATGATGGAAAAGTCAGGGTACGAGATGGGTATAGAGTTTTAGTATATGAAGATTTGAAATCAGGGCAGGCATTCAGCCAAAAGATTGATCGATTGGGCGTTATTGTCGAGATTCTTCAAGGATTGGATGTTGTCTTTAAAGTCGAATTTAAGAAAAAGAAACAATCTTCTACCAGGCATGAAAAACGCTGGATAGAATTGTTGGATCATTGCTCAGGAGATTATATTCCTTTCGGACGCCATATAGCATTAGCAACAGCGCGATTAGAGAATATGCCTAAGCTGCGCCATTGGGTGATGAAATGTGTGAAGTCCGGTTATATACGGGAAGATGCGTTACGTATCATTCAGTCAATTTTATTTTCTCGGAAGTGAGGATGAATTATGGCTCATATTGATAATCTAACAACAACGGAAAAGAAAGACCTCTGCAATTTGATTGGTGGAAATAATTTTATGAGGTTTTTCAAAGATAATCCCAACGAATATCAGAAAATAAAGCCTGGATTTAGAGTAAAGAGTTTGAAATCAGAAGAGGCACTGGCTCTTGGACTTAGATATGTTGAGAAACCGGTGGTTAATCGTTTTATTGAATGGTTTACCTCCTGTGGACTTGAAGAAATCAAACAACGTCAGGAGGATTTTTTAAAGAAAGAAGATAATAAAGGTCTGGCCGATTTTATGGTTCTCAAAGATTCATTATTTAGTCAAAATATTCCATTATATTTTAAACTATCAAAACGTGATGAATCTGAGGGATATATTCAGCTTTTAAGTTATTTGGTTGAAAATGCTGTTAAAGAGGATAAAGAAAAAGAAGAAGCAGATAGTTCTTGCAATTTATTAACTAAGCAAGTAAGTGAACTCAAAAAGAAACTTGAAGATAGCGAAAATTTATATACCACAGAACAACAAAATCATGAAAAATTACTGGCAGCTGACAAAGATTTACAAAATAAGTTGGAAGAAAAATTACAAAATGCAGAAAAGGCAAAGCTGGAAATTTTGAATGACCTGGAAAAGGAAAGAAAACTAACGGTTTCACAAAGAAAAACTATTGAATCATTGAAAGAAGAAAGGCAGGAAGTGGTAGAAGAATTAGATCAATTAAAAGATGCCTGGGCTCCTACATCAACATTACCGTATATGTCACTCTGCCTTGTAGAAAATTCAGGCTATGATAATAAAATACGGCTGAGAAGATTGTCTGATATTCAAGATGGTATGATTTTAGATTCCTACAGCTCTAATATTCCTACGGAGAGACCTTACCTGTTTGGGAAGAATCTTCCGCCTGTTGGCACTATAGGGGTGTGGAGATGGCATGAAAATGAGAACCATTATGTAACAGTCCAGAGAAACCTTGCTTTTCAATTAATTCAGGTAATTATGGCTCAAGCTGCTGATGTGAGTTCATTGGTTCAGGCTGTAAAAAATGGTATGTCTGAGAAGTTGATTGCTGATGATATTCTCTTGGTATATCAATCAGATGCAGAGCGTTATGTTGGTTTATATTGCCATAAAAATGATTTCGTTCAAAATGGAACTGCCTATTATTTAAGAGATGATGTGTACAGCTTGCCAATGTATAAATTCTCCGGATATCCATTTATTTCAGTTGGAGATTATATTTTCTACAGGAAGCCGTACTTGGGGACCATAGAATCGTATGCGCAGGTTAAAAGTCCTGATGAGATTATCAAAAATCTACTTTTGCAAAGAATGACCTGGGCTAACATGAAGCAAGAGGGAATTGTCCGCCATAATTTCCAGCATATAAAAAATCTTTTAGGGAAGATGATGATTCCAAGCTTTTATGAAGAAGTGGGCGAAGCATGTGACTGCTCCTTAGCGGAAGCGGAAGAGTTGGTGAAAGATTTTATTGATAAATCCAACCGTCATATTTCCGGAAAAGATGTTGCAAACAGTGTCATTGCGGATGTAATTGAAAGCAATGATGATTTGAAAAAACGCATGAATGAAATAGCTTATAAGCGGTGGCTGGAAGAAAATAAAGAAAGTATTACTGCAAAGAATCATGAACTTGAGGAAATAGACAAAAAACTAGCTGCAAAGCAGTTGGAGGTAGAAGAACTCCAGAAAAATGAAAAGAACCTCATAGATGAAATTGATTCATTGGAGAAAGAACTTTCCACTAAGCAGGGCGTAAGCACGCAGCTGGATATTGAAGTGCGAAAAAATATCCAAAATGCTGAGAAGAATGTTTCTTCTTTCTTAGTGGATTTGATGATGAAATATGGTTTGCATACAGAAACAAAGGCTTTAGATGCCAAACCTGAAACCAAGTCTTTGTTTAATCCAGGCTCAAAATTAGAGAAGGAGCCCGATATATTCATTGACAAAACAGACTTTCTAGATAATTTGTCTGAAAACCTCCAGTCTGCTGGAATTGCTGAAGAATATGCCTCAAAATTATCGTATTACCTTTATGCTGCTTATCTCCAGCGCTTTCCTATTATGCTGGCAGGACCTAATGGCGAAGCCGTAGCAGATGCATTTTCTTGTATTGTCAATAATCAACTGGCTGGAAAGGTTGACTTCCACGGCGATTTTGATAGCAATACTTTTTCCCTGATTCGTCATTCTTCGGATAAAGTAATAGCAGTGACCAATCCATTTAATAGCAGGTGGATATCCTATTTACCGAAGCTTTTGGAAGATGATAAATTTTATATTCTTACCACTCCCTATCCGGAGGAAATGCAGTTAGAGCCTTCCAGCTTGTACAACCTGGTGTTTCCTTTGAGTATAGATGAAATGATCGACGCTGTACCTCAATATGATGGATTCATGGGTGGCAGCTGGGACAAAAAAGAGGGCTTTGGCGAGATTAAACCAAATACTTCATGTAAACGTGTTTTGGAGTTGTGTCAAATTCGTCCTTTGATGGAGAAAAATGTGGGTAGAGTGATTCAGGCTTGGTGCAATCTTTCCGGAGAACAAATGATATCGAATGACGACAGATGGCGCTTCATTATTTATCCCTATGCCTATGCCACAAGACATATGAGTGAAGCAGCTCATTATCTGTCGGATGAAAATATTCAGGTATCCGATTCCATTTCTAGACTATTTGAAAAAGCAAATGAGGAATAAGTATGGCCGCCAATGTGTTCGATGATTTATTTACCGAAATTGCGGAAGAATTTTCTATTCCCAGGAACCCGGGTGAAGAAAGTAATAAATGGTATGGACGGCTCATTTACAGCCTTTCCGCGCGCATGGGCTATGCGTCTCTGTGGGATTTCGAAGAAACGGAACAGCATTGCTCTATCCAGCATTTCAAAAACCGAATTTCAAATATTTTCAAATCCTATCTGACAATGTGTCCGGAAATGAGAAATTTGTATGAATTGGCCGGACAGCAACTCTGCAATCAAATTACTGAATTTATTTACAACATCTATCTTGATACAGGAAATATGTATCATAGCAACTACTCTGTTTACCCGGTTATTCCTAAAGCAGCACAACTGGGAGCCGTCATATTGACTAGAGGGATGCCTGTTGACATGAAACAATATGTCAGCGGTGCCGGAACCTATGTAAGAGGCTCAATTTCCATAGAGACTTGTGATGTAATGGATATGTTTCAGTTGGACAAGGAATGGTTACCCGATGTATGGAGCAAAATCCAATCTCAAATTGTTCAATGGCATCAGCTACAAAATATCCGGGGCATCGAGTATTTGAATGAAGGTGTTAAAAAGGGGATGAGAAAAGGGTACTGGATTCCTGTTCCTGTGAAACATGAAGATGTCTCACTCGCACGAATTAAAACAGAGGGTCAGCCGCTTTTCTATTTTTACAAACGTACAGGTAGAGAACTCCTTTTTTCGCAGATTCCCTCTTCGTTATCTACGAATATCAGGCTCTTGCAGTGTGCGTGTCTTTCCTACAAGGGAAATTTGCCGGATATCAGGTACAAGGTGCTGGGGCAGGATGTGTTATTGAATCTTGGATACATATTACCTTTTGCAGAACAAAAGTGGATTTTGCTTTACAGTTGGCCTTACACTTTAAATCATATAGATAGTAATTTCACTCGCGTGATGAATCGGGATGTATTTAACGGGATACGTTCTGTACTGGAACCAATGGGATTTAGATTTAAGGAAGATATGGGAGTGTGAAGATATGTCGAACGGAGCCGCTTTCTTACATAAAAAATTAAGAGAAGAATTAGAGAATTATATTAAGACTCAGTATTTAGCTAAAACACCGGTTTTGCTTCACGCCTTGGAGCCAAAGCTGGACAATGAGGGGACTTTATATCAGAAACCATATATAGAATCGTCACCTGCTTATAAAACAGTAACAGATGGTATTCGGAAGGCAAAAATACCGGAATGGATGAAACAGTATTTTGCCAAACTTTCAAATACAGGGATTGGCGTATACCCATCTCCATTTGTCCATCAGATTCAGGCACTCGAAGCCGCTGTAAATGGGCAGGACGTATTTGTGGCTACCGGTACAGGCTCCGGTAAGACAGAATGTTTCATGTGGCCCCTGATGGCGAAAATGGCGGATGAAGCTAGAAATGGGCAAAACGGGGCGTTCGTGTAGTTATTATGTATCCCATGAATGCTCTTGTATCCGACCAGGTGAGCAGATTGCGACGTCTTATTGGAGATAAAGATGATAAGTTTCTCCATGTATTCAGGGAAATTTGCGGCAATGGGGCAAGACGGCCTCAATTTGGTATGTATACTGGTCGTACCCCTTATCCGGGAGAAAAATCGGATTCGAAGCAAGATAAAAAACTGGCTAAGACATTAGAAGAGATAACTGTCCTGGATAAAGATAATCAGGAGTTTTGGGAACAATTATTGGATAGTGGTAAAGTACCGGCCAAAAAGGATTTGAATAAATTTATTGATAATTTAAGAAATGGAAATCATGTACCAGATTCTGAAGACGCAGAATTAGTTACTCGCTTTGAAATGCAGAAATGCACACCGGATATCCTGATCACCAACTATTCTATGCTGGAGTATATGCTGCTTCGTCCAAGAGAAAAGAATATTTGGAATGATACCATGCAATGGCTGCGTTCGGATGCACAAAACAAGCTCTTATTTATCATAGATGAAGCTCATATGTATCGTGGTGCCGCCGGTGGAGAAGTGGCTCTTTTAATCCGTCGTTTATTCCATAAATTGCATATTGATAGAAAGCAGGCCCAGTTTATTTTAACGACTGCCAGTATGCCGTCAGGAGAAGCAGAAGATAAAGCGGTGATGAAATTTGCCTGCGACTTAACTGCTGCTGACGATTCTTCTCATATTTGTTATCTAAAAGGCGAAAGGGCAGAGCTAAAACAGACGGATGTAAAAGACATCCCCTTTTCTAAATTTGAAGAAGCGGATGTATCTTGTCTGGAAGATGAGACGAAAAGGTTGAGTGCAGTTAACCAATTTTGGCAGGGAGTGCCTGGGGCGCCGGGCTCTTTTAGCGATTTACCTGCTGCTTATAATTGGCTCTACAATCACCTTTTATCCTATGCGCCTTTTTATAAAATGATAGAAAAGTGCAGAGGAACTGCTGTTTCGTTAGATGAACTGGCTAAAGATATCTTTCCAGCTCAGGAAAAGGCAAAGGCACTGGAAGCGGTGGGCGTCCTATTGGCAATTGCGCCGATGGCTAAAAATAAGGAGGGGGCCATCTTATTCCCCGTGAGAATGCATATGCTTTTCCGAGGAATCAAGGGTATCTATGCATGTACAAATCCGGAATGCCTGCATTCTCACACTGATAAGGCATTGCCCTTGGGAGAACTGTACTTGGATGATGGTCATTTAACGTGTAGTAAATGTGGCAGTATGGTTTATGAACTGATTAACGATCGCCGATGTGGTGCGCTCTTCTTTAAAGGCTATGTTTCTGAAAAGGGAATGCGGGAAAATGATTGTGAATACTTATGGCATTATCCTCCGCAATTACCTGATGAGGATATTAAAGAAATTCATTTGTTCATACCTGATAATGAGGAAAGCAGTTATAAGAAAGGTGGTAAATATCCGGTTAGACCGTGTTATTTAGATACGAAAAGTGGGTTTATTTATTTTAAAGACGATGCCATGAGTGGTAAGCCGGGTATTCGTAAACTTTACTATAGTAATAACAAAGCTATTCCTAATGTTTTGTCTTTTAGTAGTTGCCCACATTGCAAGCGTGCATTTTCTTCTGCTAAACTGACATCGTTTTCTACTAGGGGGAATGAAGCGTTTAACAGTTTGATACAGACGCAATTCAAAGCGGAACCGGTAGTGCCTAATAAGGATATCTATAAATATCCAAATCAGGGGCGAAAAGTTCTTCTCTTTTCGGATAGCCGCCAAAGAGCTGCTAAATTGGCAAGAGATATGTCTGAAATTTCAGATATTGGAGCAGCTCGTCAGTTGGCGGTAATTGCTATCAAGAACATGTGTAAAGATGAGAATGTTACTTTGGATAAAATTTATGGATATTTTTGTGATGCGGCATTACAAGAAAAAGTGATTTTATTCCATAATGAAGATAGATTGAAATTCAAGGATGATAAACAAAGAGAGTCTAAGAAAAGGCAGATTAAAGAGCTTCGCAGAAAAACTTATAAACCATCATTAAGCATGGATAATGCCCCAAACCAGATGGATGAAGTCTTAATTAGACTGTTTGCTGGTGGCTATAATACTCTATATGATCATGCAGAATGTTGGCTAGAACCAGAAGACGAAAGCCTGGAAGATAGCTTAGGAGAATTAGAACGTCAACAGAAAAAGCCTAGCCTCAATCAAGAAGAAGACTTTATGGAAATTTTTAATGCCTGGCTGCTTTCTATTTTTGATTCAAAAGTGGCATTAGGACATACCATCCCAAATGAAGTAAGGAATAATGTACGTATTAATTACAAAGATGACTTTGGATTACCATCAGATTGGGATTTTAATCCTGTTATTAAAAAGATTATGGGATGGGACAAAGACACTGCGCAAAAACAAATTTGGATAAATGTATTCAGTACTAATTTTCTTGATACTCTTAGCGGTTCTCAACGTAAGTTTGTTCAGCTGAATAAGGTACGCCCTGTTTATGATAATTCCCACCAATGGTATCTATGTGACCAATGTTCTGGTATTACTCCATTTATGCTGAAAAATCATTGCCCTATTTGTGGATCAGAGAATATTCATCCGATGGATAATTCTCAGATGGATGCTTTGTCCTATTGGAGAAAACCCATTGAAGAAGCTCTTCAGGGGGCACCCATCCATATTATTGACACGGAAGAACATACAGCCCAGCTTTCTCACAAAGATCAAAGAGACGATTTGTGGAGTAAGACAGAGGATTACGAATTGCGTTTTCAGGATATTATTTCCGGAGATGAAACGCCGGTGGATATTTTGAGCAGTACCACTACTATGGAAGTGGGCATCGATATTGGTTCGTTAATTGCTGTGGGTCTGCGGAATATTCCGCCCATGCGGGAAAATTATCAGCAGCGGGCCGGACGTGCGGGTCGAAGAGGAGCTACCCTCTCAACCATTGTCACATTCTGTGAGGATGGTCCTCATGATACCCTGTATTTTAACAATCCGGTACCCATGCTTAGGGGTGAACCGCGTAAACCTTGGATAGATGTGCAGAGCTTGAAATTGCTTGAGCGACATATGAGCATGATTATGCTTCAAGAATTTATTCAAGAAGTAAAACCAGATAGCAGTCTTGATGACATGGAAGCTACAAGCTTTTTGGATAATTACTTGAATGATTTTTATAGCTTTGCAGCTAAGTATCCATTTTCACATGATGATATTTTGATTCCGAAAAGTGATAATGTACTTACTCGGGCTGGAGTTAGAGACTGGCTTCGTGACCAGTTGAATAAATTAAAGAATAAAAGGACTAAACATCCGGAATTGTACGAAGGAGATGGAAAGTCTGTAAGGCCGAAAAGTTTGCTGGATGCATTGTATGAAGATGGCGTGATTCCTACCTATTCTTTCCCCAAAAATGTAGTAAGTACTTATATTTCTGATGGCAATGGAAAAATCAAGTACGATGTGGATCGTGGACTTGATGTTGCTATAGGGGAGTATGCTCCGGGACGGGCTATTGTAGTCGATAAACAGACCTATCAAATTGGTGGTTTCTACTATCCAGGCAGTGAATGGAAAAGTAAAAATAGAAATCCTGCGTCTATGTACATGAAGGACCCGAATTACCTGAAACCAATTTGCAAATGTAATGATTGCGGATGGTTTGATGTTACTGGGGAAAATATTGAATCCTGTCCTTTTTGCGGTAGTCATAATTTGCAGAGGGATTCTAGAGAAATGCTCAGGCCCTGGGGATTTGCACCTAAAGATGGAAAAGCCATAGCAGAAGCGCAGCTGCGTGAAGAATATTCGCATGTACAGCAGCCTTTGTATTCTACATTACCTCCTTCCGATGGAATGATGAGAGTACCCAATACCCAGCACATTAGAATGGCAAAACGGACAAATCAATCCATTATTATGATTAACAGGGGCCCCGCAGGAAGAGGGTTTATGGTTTGTGAGGATTGCGGAGCTGCTATGCCTGGAGATGATGCTAAGGTACTTAACAATGTATCAGCACCGTATCATAGATTTAAAAGATGCACTCATCCTAATACAAAGAATGTGAATATAGGATATGATTTCGTAACAGATATGCTTGTCCTTGAGTTTGCACTTGATGATGAAAAGATTGATACCCAAAATATCTGGGGTAAAAGCAATCCATGGCTTGGAAGAGCGGCACAGTCTGCGGCTGAAGCATTACGATTAGTGGCTTGTAAGGAACTGGACATTGAGTTTACAGAGCTGGTTACAGGGTACCGTGTACGTAAAAATCCCAAGGGAACCTTTGTGGATATTTATCTTTATGATAGTTTATCCAGTGGAGCCGGCTATGCAGTAGGTATTGCGGATTCGGTTACTAAACTGCTCATAGAAGCGAAAGAGTTGTTGGATGGTTGTAACTGTGAAACTGCATGTAATAAATGCTTGAAGCACTATCGGAACCAGCATATCCATGGTATGCTTGATCGGCATTGCGCATTGCAGCTGTTAAACTGGGGATGCGCAGGGGTTTTGGCAGATGATATTTCACCTGATACGCAGGAAAATTATTTGAACCCCATTCAAGGAATCCTGAATAAAAAAGGCTGCTCCATTTCAAGAGATGGTGATTGGATTACTGCCCGAATGGATGGAAATACGAAACGGATTATTGTATATCCTGCTATGTGGGCGGAACCACACAAGCAAGATGTTATCTATGTCAGTGATGCACTTTTAAAATATGCAAAACCATTGGCCTTAGAGAAGATTATCGGCAGCTTCTGATGAATATGATTTAGTGCAATCGAAAAAAGGCCGGGCCATGGCGGTCCGGTCTTTTTGTTTCACATTATTTTTAAAATCTTTTCCCTCACTGTCAATTCCTGTCATGGTCTCTGCGTATAATAAAGACAGCAAAGCATCTTCTGGTTTCATCAGCTGCAGGAAAGGAGAATATCATGGACGGATACGGAATGGATATTTCTATGCTTCGGGGGCCGGTGGTGAAGGTGGTGCTTGTGTCTTCTCCTATAGGCGGACGGAGGCCGAGACTCTACGGGGTGGAAACGGAGCAGCGGCTTTCTCTGTCGGAGAAGGGCGGGGCCTTTCTGACGCGGTATTATGAAATGGAGGAGGATGAGGAGTGGCATACCCGGACAATAAGGGAGAAGCTTCATGCCGATCGGAAGACGGTGCGGGCTGTGATGGAGGGGATATTGGAATGTCTGCCGCATCTCCAGTGCGTCCTGGCTGATGATGCAGGGGACTGGGAGCTGATTCTGGAGGATAGTAAGGGAAACCGATGCAGGGCCTATGGAACTCTGGAGGGGGACTGCATGGCGGCGCTTTCTGATGAAATCAGGGAGAAGCTGGGGCGGAAGGATTTGTTCCTTTTCAATGGCATCTATGACCGGGTGGACCGGCTGGAGTTTACTCTTCACCGGACGGAAAAAATCAGGCCCCGCGGCCCTCTGCCGGAGAGGCTTCCGTATGTGACCTGGGATTATCATGAGAAAATGGTGATGGACCGGGCAGCGGAAACGGTGGAGTACGACCGGCAGATTTTTGAGGCCTCAGACGTGAAGACCAGGTATCACCTGGAGGAGGCGGTTTCTTCTTTCCTGGATGGCCTGTCTCCCTGGGTATTTTCCATTGTGGAGGGAAATCCAAAGGATGTGTGCGTGAATCCGCTGCGGTCCTGTGACTATACCATCGTTCTTACCATGGAGAAAGGCGGGAAGCGTGAAATCCACGGGCCCTACGATAAGAGGGGCCTTCCGGCGGACTGGCCGGCCTTTGCGGAGAATTTCTACCAGTTTCTTTCGTATTACGGTCTGGGTGAAATCTTCAACGCCGCAGCCTATGGAAAGGTCCGCCGCCGGGAGGGAGAGCTCATTTTCTGCGCCGTTTCCTTCGAAGAGGGCGGGCAGGAGTACTGGTATATGGCGGACAACGATGAGTACGAAGCCGGCGATTTCGTGCAGGTTCCGGCGGGCGTGGATAACCACGTGGCCATAGGCCGGGTGGAGTCAGTGGTG
>OGKD01000863.1_pt1 | contig 18893 bp, 18 predicted proteins | sample 1572371 | NCBI WGS metagenome assembly OGKD01 (sample SAMEA2582096, study PRJEB24529) | metagenome | biome: Human gut stool | place: China | collected 2011 | reverse complement strand
CGGAATCCGCCGCAGCAATCCATGCCAATAACCGGCAACGTGTGATCCGGGCATTGGAATATTTCCATCAGACTGGAAAGAAATTTTCGACACACAATGAGACCGAGCGTGAGAAGACGTCTCCATATAACTTTGCATATTTTGTGCTGACAAGAAACCGTGCAGCCTTGTATGAGACAATCGAGCAGCGCATTGACGAAATGCTTGCCTCCGGGCTTGTGGAAGAAGTTCGTTCTTTAGTCGACACCTACCATTTGACCACAGAGGATACAAGCATGCAGGGGATTGGATATAAAGAAATCCTTGGATACCTGAACGGCGAATACGATCTGCCAGAAGCCATCCGGATATTAAAACGCGACACCAGACACTTTGCAAAGCGTCAGCTTACCTGGTTTCGGCGGGAACGGGACGTAATCTGGCTCGACAAGGATATCTTAAACACAGACCAGAAGCTGGAAGATGCAATCATGACGCATCTTGCAGAGAAAAATATACGATAATTTTACAATGATCAATTACAGGAGAATATTATGAGTGCAACCGATGAAATTAAAAACTATTATTTAAGTCTTGGCATCAAAGAATCGGTCTACGATTTCTGCGAAGCAACCGAACAGGCATTGCTTCCAAGATTTCAGGAGATCGACCGCATTGCAGAACAAAACCAGATTAAGGTAATCTCTGCTATGCAGAAAGCTGGATTTTCAGAGTCCCATTTGAATGGTACGACCGGATACGGCTACAACGACCGCGGAAGAGAAGCAGTCGAAGAGATTTACGCCCATGTATTTCACACCGAGGACGCATTGGTACGTCAGCAGATTACCTGTGGTACCCATGCACTATCCATTGCCCTGTCCGCGAATTTGCGTCCGGGCGATGAAATCTTGTCCCCGGTCGGAAAAGTGTATGATACTTTAGAGGGAGTTATCGGCATCAGGGAGTCCAAGGGATCTCTTGCCGAATTCGGCATTACATTCCGCAAAGTTGATTTATTGCCAGATGGCAGTTTTGACTATGATAACATTAAGAAAAACATCAACGAGAAGACAAAGCTGATCGAGATCCAGCGTTCCAAGGGATACGATGTGCGTCCAACCCTTTCAGTCGAACAGATTGGTGAACTGATTGCATTTGTGAAATCCATCAAGCCAGACGTGATCTGTATGGTTGATAACTGCTACGGCGAATTCGTTGAGACAATTGAGCCATCCGACGTCGGTGCAGATATGGTGGTTGGTTCCCTGATCAAAAATCCGGGTGGCGGACTTGCTCCAATCGGCGGATATATCTGCGGTAAGAAAGAATATATTGAAAACTGCGCGTACCGTCTTACAACACCAGGACTTGGAAAGGAAGTCGGTGCATCTTTGAACGCAACCCGTCCAATCGCACAGGGACTGTTTTTAGCACCAACTGTAACTGCAGCTGCATTAAAAGGCGCCATCTTTGCCGCCAATGTCTATGAACGCCTGCATTTTAAATCTGTTCCGAATGCCACAGAACCTCGTTATGATATCATTCAGGCAGTAGAATTTGGAAAACCGGAATATATCCAGGCATTCTGTGAAGGAATTCAGGCGGCTGCACCGGTTGACAGCTTTGTAACTCCAATCCCATGGGATATGCCAGGTTACGACAGTCAGGTCATTATGGCTGCCGGCGCATTTGTATCCGGTGCATCCATTGAACTTTCTGCCGATGCTCCAATGAAAGAGCCATATGCCGTATATTTTCAGGGTGGACTGACCTATCCCCATGCAAAGTTTGGTATCATGATGTCCCTTGAAAAAATGGTAGAAAAAGGACTTGTAGTATGTTAGACTAGGCGATGATAAGCCTCGCACCCGGAGAGGTGGAAGGAGTGCTTATGCATATATTAGTCAAAGATTTAGCTGTCTGCGAACGCCCTTACGAAAAGGCAGAGCGGTATGGTGTTTCCGCACTTTCGGATGCGGAACTGTTATCCCTGATCATGCGAACCGGCACCAAAGAGGCCAGCGTGCTGGATCTGGCAAATCAGGTATTAAATGCACACGATACGCAAAAAGGATTACTTGGATTGCAGTTTTTGCTGCCACAGGAGCTGACGAAAATCCCTGGTATCGGGAAGGTCAAAGCCATCCAGCTACTTGCACTGGCAGAGATATCCAAACGGATGAATCTCGAACAATTGCAAAAAAAACTGGAATTTCATACTCCTGACACAATTGGAGCGTATTATAGGGAGAAGTGCAGATTTTTATCCGTTGAAAAAACTTTTTTATTGTTACTTACAAATGCGCATACTTTAATCAAGGAAGTGGAGTTATCCTCTGGCACGGTCAATCAGACTTACCTGTCACCACGCGAGATATTTATTCACGCGCTGCGCTATGAGGCAGTGCATATCGTGCTGGTACATAACCACCCATCCGGTCGCGTTACACCAAGTGAGGCAGACATCCAATCGACGCTTCGCATCCGCGATGCAGGGCAGCTGCTTGGGATTCAGGTATCTGACCATATCATCGTCGCTGGAGATCATTATTTAAGTATGCTGGAAAGAGGCATTTTATGAGATTTGATCGAAGAAAAGATATCCATCCAAAATATCTGTTACTTACATTTACGATTATCGGCATCGTGCTGATCGTATTGTCATATGCAGCTGCACCAAAGGTCGCAGGAATCAGGCGCTTTACAAGCAAGCTGATCACGCCAATTCAGAAAGGGATCAACGAGATCGGTCTGTGGACGGATTCAAAAATGAAGAATCTGAACGAAATCAAAACACTGACCGACGAAAACGAAGCTCTGCAAGCAGAGCTTGCGTCCTGTAAGCAGGAGATCACAAACTATCAGAATAAAATGCTGGAACTGCAGGAATTGCGGGATCTGTATGATCTGGATGAATCCTATCCTGATTATGAGATGACGGCTGCCCATGTATTTGCAAAAGATTCCACTTCGTGGTTTTCTACATTCTATATTGACAAGGGAACCAAACAGGGACTTTTTAAGGGTGCTAATGTCTTGTGTGGCGATGGCGTCGCAGGCATCATCACGGAATGCTTTGATGATTACGCCAAAGTGCGTGCAGTCATCGATGACAATTCCAATATCAGTGCGAAGGTCATGCCTGCAAATGCACTCTGTACTGTCGAGGGAGATCTGAACCTCTATGACAGCGGTTATCTGCTTGTTGAAAATATTGATAAGGACGCCAATGTATCAATCGGAGATAAGGTTGTAACCTCGCCGATTTCAGACCTGTATCATTCCGGTCTGATCATCGGCTATGTGGCAAAGACCTCTTATGACACAAACAACCTGACAATGACTGCCTATATTACACCCGCAGTTGATTTTTCAAACATCACAGATGTGCTTGTCATTACGGCAGAAAAAAAGACCGTCTCCCACGAGTAAGCAAATGTAAGGGAAGCAGCAAATTATGAAACATAAACTGAAACGAATCATAACTTTGGCAATTCTGATTGTCATAAATTTTGTATTACAGTCGACGGTGTTTGGATTTCACAGTTTAAGTGTTCTTCTGATCCTCACAATGTCCTTTGGACTGATGCGTGGCAGAAAAGAAGGTCTGCTGGTCGGTGCATGCAGCGGTCTGCTGGTGGATATATTTTTCTCCAGCATCCTTGGACCCTATATGCTTTTGTACATGTTTATTGGTTATATTAACGGATTCTTCCACAAAAACTACATGATTGAAGATGTATTACTGCCTTTGATCGTAATTATTGTGGATGATTTCCTGTTTAACACGATTATCTACATTGTCAGTTTCTTATTAAAGAATAAAACGAATTACGGTATATACCTTCTGCATGTGATTCTGCCGGAGATTTTATGTACCGCTTTGTTAACGGTGATCATTTACAAGCTCTATGTAAAGATCAACAAACGTTTAAAGGAAGATGAGTAATCTATGTTACGTGAGATATTACAATCAATTAAAGAGATTATTGTCGACTATGTAAAAAGCCGTCTGTTTCCGGTTACAGTTGTCGTCCTTGTACTTTTCTCGATTCTGGTACATCAGCTTTTTGTGTTGCAGATCAAAGAGGGAGAAGAGCATATGGAGAATTTCGTCTACAAGTCAAAGAAGACTTTGACGATCGATTCCGTGCGTGGAAATATTCACGACTGCAATGGATACCTGCTCGCCTACAATGAGCTTTCTTACTCGGTTGTTTTCAGTAATGACAACGCACAGACAACGATGGCAAAGAACCTGAAAATCAGCGAGAATGAATTGAAAAACCAGATTGTCGACGAGACGATCTCCATATTAGAGAAAAACGGTGACTCACTGACATTGGATTTCCCGATCAAGCTTGATGCGAATGGGAACTTCCAGTTTACAGTCAAAGACCAGCAGTTGAAAAATTTCCTGAAGGATGTCTATGCAAAAACCGATTATGATTCCATGCCTGACGAACAGAAAAATGCAACTGCGGACGATATCATGGAATATCTGAATACCAAAGTATTTGATGTTTCAGATTCTTATAGCAAAGAAGCAGATTTAAAGATTGTCGGCGTACGTTACAAGTTGTGGATGAACCGTTACCAGCAGTATGTTCCGGTTACCATCGCTTATGACATCAGTGAGACAAGCAATGCAGCGATTACAGAGCATGCAGATGAGCTTCCGGGCATGTCTGTCTCCGTCAAATCCCTGCGCCGCTACAACGACGCCAAATATTTCGCCCATGTCATCGGCTATATCGGTGCCATTTCCGATGAGGAAATGAAAGAAAAAAATGCAGAGCTTTCAGATGAGGAGCAGTATACAAACGAAGAAATGATCGGAAAAACCGGTATTGAGCAGTATTGTGAGTCCTATCTGCGCGGTACAAATGGTCTTGAGACGATGTATGTCGATAACCTTGGTAAAGTTATTGACACTGTTGAATCCAAACCCGCAACAGCCGGAAACGATGTCTATCTGACTCTGGATTTAAATCTGCAGAAATACTGTTATGATACGCTGGAAGATGAGATTACCTCGATCATTTTATCGTATCTGACACCCGCCTATAACGTAATTGCCAAGGAAAATGCCAGCATCGCGATCTCTGATGTTTATTTTGGATTGTTTAATAACAACATCCTGTCACAGGATGATATGCGCGCAGAAGATGCAACGGATACTGAAAAAGCAACGATTCAGGCAATCGATGCCCAGAGACAGGCAACCCTTGACAATCTGGATACTATTTTGACATCTACCTTCACGCCGCTTTCTGAGCTGGATGAGAACTATCAGCATTACATGGAATATATCTGTGAGGTTTTGAGCGACAACAATATTTTCCATACCTCCATGATTGACAAAGACGATCAGGAGTTTATCGACTATACAAACAATGTAACGTCTCTGGAACATTATCTGAAATATGCAATCAGCCAGGAGGCGATCGACCTGTCCGCTTTGAAGGTTGAAAGCGATTATTATGATAATGACGAGATTTATAACGCATTATGCGATTATATTATTGAATATTTAAGTACAGACAGTGAATTCGACAAACTCGTGATCAAAGTTATGCTACAATCCGGAATGATAACCGGAGATGCAGTTGTACAGCTTCTGTATGATCAGGGAATTTTGAACGTCGACGGTGACACCGAGTATCAGGAATACCTCGCTGGAAATTACGGTGCCTATGACTTTATGCGTAAAAAGATCCAGAATCAGGAGATTACGCCTGCCATGCTGGCACTAGATATCTGTTCCGGTTCAGCGATCGTGACTGACGTCAACACTGGAGATGTCAAAGCATATGTCAGCTATCCAAGCTACGATAACAACTATCTGACCAACGAAGTAGATACCGCTTATTATAATCAGCTGTTAGCCGATAAGACAACACCTCTATACAACCGTGCCAGCCAGCAGCGTACCGCGCCAGGTTCCACCTACAAACCGCTTGTTGCGATTGCAGGACTCACGGAGGGAGTAATTGACACCGGATCGATCTACTTCTGTAACGGACTTTTTGAAAAGATCACACCGTCTCCAAAATGTTGGGGCAACAGTGCACACGGAGGATTGAATGTCGTGGGTGGTATTCAGCATTCCTGCAACCTGTTCTTTTACAACCTCGGATACGATCTGGCAACCAAGGACGGATCCTACAACGATGCCTACGGTGTTGAGCGGATTCAGAAATACGCAGAGCTGTTCGGCCTTGGAGACAAATCTGGTCTGGAGCTTCCGGAAATCGAGCCGCATATCTCTGATAACGACTCCGTTCGAAGCGCCATTGGACAGGCAAAAAACATCTATGCACCCGTCCAGTTATCCCGCTATGTGACAACCATTGCCAACAGCGGAACCTGTTATAACCTCACATTGATCGATAAAGTAACCGACTACGAGGGAAATGTCATTTTGGACAATCATGCAGAAGTGAAAAATCAGGTGCAGCTTGCCAGCTCCACGTGGGACGCCGTCCATCAGGGTATGCGAAACGTGGTTGCGTATTCGGCTGGTTCCGACGAATTGATCAACCGGATCAATGTTCATGTCGCCGGAAAAACTGGAACCGCGCAGGAGAGTGAAGACAAGCCGGATCACGCGTTATTTGTATCCTACGCACCATATGAAAGTCCGGAAGTATCCGTAACCTGTGTTATCCAAAATGGTTATTCCTCCGCCAATGCCAGAGAATTGGCTGGATTCATCTATGCATACATGTATGATCCAGATAAATTAGTTGGTGCCGAAATGAGCGGCAACGCAACGCCGTCCCAAGATTAGTCAAAGAGAGGTGGAGTATGATTAGTCCCGTTATGATGAAAGGTAACAAAGCGGGGATTCGACTGATTATATCGCCGGATGCTACCATAAGTCAGGTGGTTACCTGTCTTTCTGATAAGCTTCAAACAACCGGAAGATATTATGCGAACATCAAACCGATTACCGTTACCTTTGAAGGTAAGGATCTGACAGAGGACGAAAAACAGCAAATCATCGATACACTAAACGACAAAGGCATTCGCATCGGACGCAGACCGCGTTCCATCGAAAAGCCTAAGAAGAAATCAATTTACTCCGATAAAAACGGTCTATTTTATATAGGCAACTTAAAGAACGGACAATCCATACAGGCAGCCGCCAGCATCGTGATTGTCGGAGATGTGGAATCAGGTGCCAGCGTTGAATCCGAGGGCAATATCATTATCATCGGAGCACTCCACGGTGCTGCAACCTCCGGGTGCAAAGGGAAACCTGATACGTTCGTATATAGCCTGAAATAGACTGGAGGATTTATCATGAGTGAAGTGATCGTTGTTACATCAGGAAAAGGCGGTGTCGGAAAGACTACGACAACCGCAAATATAGGATACGCCCTTGCCAGACATGGATTTGAAGTTCTGCTAATTGATACCGATATCGGACTTCGGAATCTGGATGTTGTCATGGGGCTTGAAAACAGAATTGTTTATAATCTGGTCGATGTCGTAGAAGGAAATTGCCGCCATCAACAGGCAATCATCCGTGACAAGCAGTGTGATACGCTATCTCTGCTCCCGGCAGCCCAGACGCGCGACAAAAGCGCCGTCTCTCCAGAGCAGATGATCAAACTCATCAATCAGCTCAAGCCAGATTATGATTACATAATTATCGATTGTCCGGCAGGCATCGAACAGGGATTTAAAAATGCGATTGCTGCTGCAAAACGTGCGATCGTCGTGACCACACCAGAGGTTTCTGCTATCCGGGATGCTGACCGCATCATTGGAATCTTAAATGCAAACGAGATACCACGGATTGACCTTGTAGTAAACCGAGTACGACAGGATATGGTCAAGCGGGGCGAGATGATGTCTGTAGAAGACGTTGTAGAAATCCTTGGGGTCAACCATATCGGAAGCGTCTACGACGATGAGAATATCGTCATCGCAAGTAACCGTGGAACACCGATTGCAACAAAAAACTGTGTTGCAGGACGTGCCTACGACCACATTGCCATGCGGATCTGCGGGCAGGATCTCGCAAAAGAAGAAAAAAGGAGCCGCTTGTTCGGCTGGTTAAAGAAGAAGGATAAAGATGTTCACAAGATTCAGTCTCAGAGACTATAATTTCAAATTACTGATTACCGTCATCATTGCCATGATCTGTGGCGTTGTCATGATCAACAGTGCAGACAGTTCATTCACGCCCAAACAGACCATCGGTATTGGGCTTGGCGTTATCATTATGATTTTTGTCTCTCTATTAAACTACGACTTTGTGTGCCGGTTTTACCGTGTGTTTTTCATCATTAACGCGGTTATATTACTTTCCGTTATCTTTTTTGGTGTGGAAGTCAATTACGCAAAACGATGGATCATGATTGGCGGAAGCGGAGGTATCCAGTTCCAGCCATCCGAATTTTCCAAGATCCTTATGATCTTATTTACTGCAACCTTTCTGGATAAACTGAAAGAAGATAATAAAATCAATACACTTAAAGGACTTTGCCTGTTTGTGCTTCTGATTGGATTATCCCTGGCACTGATCGCAGTAGAACCGGATCTGTCCACGACTCTGTGTCTGGCTATGGTTCTTGTCACAATGTTATATCTGTCTGGATTAAGCTATAAAATCATCGGAATTGCACTGCTGGTATTTGTTCCACTTGCTGGAAGCTTTCTGTGGTATATTCAGAGGCCAAACCAACACTTGCTGCGTGATTACCAGGTGAACCGAATCCTGCAGTTTATCTATCCAGGGCAGTACGGCTCCGACTATACACAGCAGAATAACTCCGTTATGGCAATCGGTTCCGGACAGCTTACCGGAAAAGGCTTAAACACTTCAACCATCGCCACAGTAAAGGATGCAAATTTCATTTCGGAGCAGCAGACAGACTTCATTTTTTCTGTCATCGGCGAAGAACTTGGTTTCGTTGGAAGTGTAATAATTATTGCAATTCTACTGTTAATAGTGTTACAATGTATCCATGTAGCGAGAAATGCAAAAGATACAAAAGGCATGCTGATTGCAGCCGGAATGGGCTGTCTGATCGCATACCAGACATTCATCAATGTCGGTGTTGCAACCGGTGTTATACCAAACACCGGACTACCGCTTCCGTTTATCAGCTACGGGCTCAGTTCCCTGATCAGTATCTCGATTGGAATCGGAGTCGTGCTAAATGTCAGTATGCAAAAAACAAGCTACTAGGGAAGACTATAATGTTACTTAAGGAGAACCGTACATGAACATCGGTTTAATCGCACATGATGCGAAGAAAAAATTAATGCAGAATTTCTGTATCGCTTATCGGGGGATTATGTCTCATCATGAACTTTATGCAACCGGAACGACAGGACGTATGATTGAAGAGGTTACCAATCTGACTGTCCACAAGTTCCTCGCCGGGCATACCGGAGGAGAGCAGCAGCTCGGTGCTATGATTGAGAGCAATGATCTGGACATGATGATATTTTTACGCGATCCACAGACCAAGAAGAGCCACGATGTAGATATAAATAACATCTTTTCGCTTTGTGATATTCACAATATTCCACTTGCAACCAATCTTGCAACCGCGGAATTGCTGATCAAAGCGTTGGATCGTGGTGACTTAGATTGGCGAGAACTGTTTAAGCACTAAAAAACTATGCGAAGTAAATATTTAACGAGAAATTTAATAATACTTGTACTGTTGGTATTGTTTGTATCTATTGTCTGTATTGTCAACAATCACGTAAAGGCAGCGTATCCTGATGTTGATTCCGCTACTTACGTGATCGACCACCTGGTTCATCAATCGGACAATGTTGATTTCCATCAGGAGGACACGATTGTTTATCGTGACGACCGTACCCAGGCGGATTTGTTTCCCGAAGACTATTACGCACTTTTAATCAATGAATCCGACCAGACGGTACTTGCCGCCAAAAATGTACATCAACGTATGTATCCGGCAAGTATGACGAAGATGATGACTGCAATTGTTGTGGCTGATGCCATTGAAGCCGGAACCATTTCACTCGATGATATGGTTGAGATCACACAAAACTATGATCTGACAGCAGAAGATGTTGCCCCCAGCCAGTTGCATCGTGGATATACCATTTCCGTAAAAGACCTGTTGTATGGGCTGATGTTAGAATCCAACAATTATTATGCCCTGTATCTGGCAGAGTATGTGGGTGGGGATATCCAAAGCTTCTGTGACCGTATGAATCAGAAAGCCCTGGAGCTCGGAGCTACAAACACTCATTTTATGAATCCACACGGACTGGACGATCCAAATCACTATTCGACCGCATATGACATGTACCTCATCGTAAAAGAAGTCCACAATCATCAGATCCTACGGGATATTGATGGTTTTGATACATATACTTATACGTTTTATGATTCCAATGGCGCAGCAATTGATACCGAAAGCACCGCAACAAATTTATTTGTTACGGGAGAAGTGTCTCTGCCAGCGACCTTCCATCTGGAATCCTGGAAAACAGGAACGACCGATGGAGCTGGTAACTGTCTTGCCATGTATCTGACCAAGGACGGTAAGGACTATGTAGTTGTCGCATCATCCGGCAATTCCAAAGCGGACTTATACAATTCTATTATACGTTTATTATGTTTAACAGACTAAGGAGGACATGAGATGCTGGAACTAATTATTGGAGCAAAAGGAAACGGTAAAACACGCAAAATGGTGGAAAGAGCGAACAACGAAAGCAAGCGTACTAGCGGTTCTATCATTTACATTGATAAGAGCAACAAGCATATGTATGAACTTTCTAATGTCATCCGGCTCGTCAATCTGCACGAGTACGATATTCAATCCCCAGATGCCTTTATGGGCTTTATTCAGGGACTGATTTCTTCCAACCATAATGTAACTCACATCTTTTTGGATAACTTCATGATGATGTGTAACATCGAGGCAGATGCACTTGGCGCTGCATTGAAAGAGATTGATAAGATTTCCGAAAAATACAATGTTACATTTGTCATCAGTACTGCCGTGGAAGAATCCATGTTGCCAGCAGAATATGCAGCCAATGTTGTCTGTAAACTGTAAAATACACACAATCAGGTGAGGATATGAAACAACCAAACCGTATTATACAACTGAATAAAGAGATACGTGCAAACGCTGCAACCATAGTTATTGCAGCGGTTTTGCTGTATGTCGTAATCAGCGTCGTATCTTCGCTCAGCAAAGAATCCGTTACGATTTATCAGGTCAGCAAAGGTGATGTCAGCAATGATATTACCTTACAGGGACTTGCAATCCGTGACGAGGTTATCGTAAACACACAGAAATCCGGTTATCTCTGTTACTATATCACCGATGGAGAAAAAGTAAAAAAGAACTCTACTGTATGTACCATTGATGAGACCGGAGAGATCTATAATACTGAAAATAATTCTGACAGCAATTACAACGCACTGTTGTCAAGTAATGACTATGCAAGCATCCGTTCCCTGATATCTTCTTACAAGTTATCATACAGCGATGTAACCTTTTACAACGCGTACAGCTTCGAGACAAGCGCTAACAACAAGGTATTCGAGCTGACAAACGAAGTACTGATGCAGCAGGCAGGCTCCTCTGGACGCGGACTGTCTTCGGTCAGTGCCCCAGACAGCGGGCTTGTAACATATTACATTGACGGATATGAGAATTATCAGATTTCTGAAAAGATCAAAGCTTCCGATTTTGATAAAGCCGGATACGATAAAAAGGCGATGAAATCCGGGGATTATGCAGAAGCCGGTTCCACTATCGTGAAGATCATCCCATCCGAACAGTGGAACATCGTTGCGCCGATCTCACAGGATCAGCTTGCAGAATTGGACGGGCAGTCATATGTGAAGTTCCGTATCAACAACTCGAACTTTACGATTACGATGCCTTTTACAATTATTGAAGGTTCCGATGGCTCTTATATCAACATTGCCATCGATAAATATATGTCAAATTATCTGTCCGAGCGTTTCGTGACTGTGGAACTGATTCAGTCCGATGAGAGTGGTCTGAAAATTCCTTCGTCTGCACTTGTAGAAAAGCAGGTCTATCGGATTCCACTCAGCTATCTGTCTGCAGGCAGTAACCAAAGTAACGAGAATCGTCTCAACCTGCAGCGGACCGATGACAATGGGAACAAAACTATACAGCAGATGCAACCAAAGATCTATAAGACAGACGAGAAATACGCCTATGTTGATCCAGAAGGCTTTGAGGATTCTGACATTCTGGTCAATATTACCTCGAATGCTACGATTGCAGCATCGCTGTTAGAATTATATCCACTGACCGGTGTTTATTTTGCCAATCAGGGTATTGCAGAATTCCGCCGGGTAACTGTGATTAAAACAATCGACGAATTTGTTCTGATTGAAAGTGGCGAAGAGCTGAAAGCCTACGATAACATCGTGCTGGATGCACAAAGTGTCACAGAAAATCAGCTTATATATTAAAAATTAGAAAGGTCTTGATCAAGATGCTATACGAAAATTATGAACAGGTAGTTGCAAATGTCAAAAAAGCGTGTGAACGCTCCGGCCGAAATTTTCAGGATATTACGATCATTGCAGTCAGCAAAACCAAACCATTATCCGATGTAGAGGAATTACTTTCACATGGTGTGATGGAATTTGGTGAGAACAAAGTGCAGGAGATGGTTGATAAATACGAACATGTATCCAAACCGGTTCACTGGCACTTAATCGGACATCTGCAGACAAACAAAGTAAAATATATTGTAGATAAGGCATGTCTGATCCACAGTGTGGATTCGGTGCATCTGGCAAAAGAAATTGAGAAGGAGGCTGCTAAAAAAGGGGTAGTTGCAAAGGTTCTTCTCGAAGTCAACATTGCACAGGAAGAAACAAAATTTGGAATCCGGGAGGATGAGGTTTACGCTTTGATTGACGCGATCAAGGATATGCCGCATGTTCATGTTATGGGACTCATGACGATCGCTCCATTTGTGGAAAATCCAGAAGAAAATCGTGTTTATTTCCGTAAAATGCATCAATTATCGCTTGACATAAAATCCAAATGCATTGATAATATTGATATGAGTGTTTTATCAATGGGAATGACCAATGATTATGAAATCGCCGTCGAGGAGGGCGCGACTATGATTCGTGTCGGAACCGCCATTTTCGGTGCGCGAAATTATAATATTTAATTAAGGAGAATAAGGTTATGGCAAAGGATGCAGGTAAAAAGAGTTTTCTGGATTTTTTCAAAGTCAAAAATATAGATGATGATGAAGATGAGTTCGATGACGATCTGTTTGACGACGATGATTATGATGACGATGACGACGATGATTACGAAGATGTAAAACCACGTGCATCGAAATCAAAACCATCTTTCAGCAAGCCAGCTGCACGTTCCGCTTCCAAATACGAAGCAGCTACACAGCAGGCATCGACTACACATCGGAGTACAGCAGGCAGTTCATCCAGTGGCAAACTGGTTGATTTCAAGGACTCCCAGAAGTCTTACAGCAGAAGCTCAGATTTCCGCAACCGTAGTGAAGTATTTGTAATTAAACCACAGGAGACAGATGAGGCACAGTCCGTCATTGATTTCCTTCGTGCAAACAAAACAATCGTGATAAATATTGAGGGCTTGGATGTCGCAGTCGCACAGCGAATCATCGACTATGTTGGCGGTGCATGCTATGCAATGGGAGGCTCTTTGAATGTGGTATCTTCCAACATATTTATTGCAACACCTCAGGATATCGAAGTATCCGGAGATTTGAGAGAGGAATTGGTTGGTCAGGATGCCCTGACACCATACGTACAGTACTAAACGAATAGGGGGGTTGGAAAGTTGCTTACACCAGTTGATATTCAACAGAAGAAATTTCATGTCGGTTTGGGTTACGACAAGAAAGATGTAAACACATTTTTTGACAGTGTTTCAGAAAGCTATGAATCCTTGTATCGTTCAAATGCGGAGTTAAAAGAGAAGGTCTCCATATTAAACGATACATTACAGAATTATCGTTCCAAAGAATCACATCTTGAGAAAAGCTTGAAGCGTGCGGAAAAAGACACCGTAGAGACTATCTCCAATGCAACAAAGGAAGCAAAGGAGATTATTCGTGATGCCAAAATTCAGGCAAACAACATTGTGTCTGACGCAGAGAAACGTCTGGAGCGTCTGGAAGATGAGATTGCATTATTAGAAGCAAAATACACCGCTTACAAATCTAATTTCTGTTCGTTACTGAAAAAGCAGTTTGAGTTCTTAGGCGAGCAGGATTTTGATCCATCCTCTATGATTGATGATCGTGCATGGACACTCATGGGTGGAGAGGAGAAACAGGCTTCCGCCTCTGCAGGTGACGGGTTTGGTGCCTACACCGGAGATCCTCAGTTGCGCGATGAATCTACATTGGGTGGATTTAATGGTGGATTTGGCAGTGGCGATACAACCAGCACAAGCGCTGTATATACACAATCTTTAAGTGCCGGAGAGAATTTTGTTGATCCTTTTAAGCCAAAGGAGCAAAAGGATTATAATCCATTTGACGCAAAGGGAAAAGGTTCAGAAGAGAAAAAATCTTCCTTGAAGGTTGCCAATTCCGCGGAAGAACGTAAAAAAATGAAGCGGGCAACTGTCGGAAGCTCCGAAGCTGCAGCAGCAGTTCAAAAAGCAAGGGAAGCCGCTGCTCAGGCAGCCAAAGCGCCGAAGCCGGAACCAAAACCAGAACAAAAACGGGAAGCGCGTCCAGAACCAGAACGTGCTCCAGAGCCGGAAGCAAAACCGGAGCCGACACCGGAACCAGCTCCAGAAAGAAAGCTGGAACCGGAAGTAAAACCAGAGCCAGTTTCAAAAGAGCCAGATATTGATGAGATTCCAACGATTTCTCATTTATCAGAGTCCGACGATGATACAGATACAGAAGAATCTGCAGAGAGCATCGAAGGCGAAGTAGAAGAAAAAAAGAATAACGGACCAGCGTTGATCGGAGAAGGCGAAGACGATGATGCCGAGACCGACGATGATGGATTTGAGTTCATCTAATCAAATATCGTATTACATACAGAAAGAAGACTTACCATGAAGAATTTAACTGTCCATCTTGATGATAAGCCAATCTACGATATCGTATATGAAGAGAGCTTTGATGCCCTTCCCAGTATGATGAAAGAGCTTGGCTACAGTAACCGTAAAATCTGTGTGGTATCCGAAAGTCATGTAGCATCCTTGTATTTGGATGCTATATTGCTTTCTATCAAAGATGCCTGCACATATACTACATCCTTTGTCTTTCCAGAAGGAGAGGCAAGCAAGAATCTGAATGTTGTCAGAGACCTGTACACCCATCTGATCAAAGAAAAATTTGATCGAAACGATGTACTGATCGCCCTCGGCGGCGGTGTGGTCGGTGATTTGACCGGATATGCGGCTGCAACCTATCTGCGCGGTATCGACTTTATCCAGATTCCAACCAGCCTGTTATCACAGGTTGATTCCAGCATCGGCGGAAAAACCGGTGTGGACTTTGACTCCTACAAGAACATGGTCGGCGCCTTTCATATGCCGAAACTGGTGTATATGAACCTGTCTGTGTTAAAGACATTATCGAACCGCCAGTTTTGTTCGGGTATGGGCGAGATCATCAAGCATGGTCTGATCAAGAATGCCAATTATTTTACATGGTTGAAGGAAAACGAAGCACAGATTGCAGCGCTTGATCTTCCTACCGTTGGAGAGATGATCTACGAAAGCAACGTCGTAAAGAAAAATGTCGTTGAAAACGATCCGACCGAAAAGGGAGAGCGTGCACTGTTGAATTTTGGACATACTCTCGGTCATGCCATCGAAAAATACATGAATTTTGAATTTTTGCATGGAGAATGCGTGCTGATCGGATGTGCACTTGCCAGTATCATTTCCTACAAAAAAGGGAATATTACACAGGCAGAGCTGCGAGATATCCTACACAGCATGAAACCGTACCATGTACCAAAGCTGCCAGCCGACGCGAATTTTGCAACAATCGTATCCTATACGAAAAACGACAAGAAAGCCATCGGTGGAAAAATCAAATTTATTTTGTTAGAGACGATCGGACACGCGTATATCGACATGGATGTAAGCGAGGAAGATATGCTTCTGGCACTCAAAGAATTACAGGAAAGATATCAGGATGAATACTAAAAATAAAATCAAAATCTATATAATACCGATTCTTTGTATCGGTTTGCTTGTTGCATTCGATCAGATCACAAAATTCATCGTACGCACATCCTTTGCGTTATATGAATCACATCCACTGATCAAAAATGTATTTCATTTGACATATATTCAGAATACCGGAATCGCATGGGGCATGTTCAAAAACGGCAGAATAATCTTCCTGATTCTGACCGTCCTTGTGTTGCTTGTCTGTGCAGGTATTTACGCAAAAATTCCAGAGAACAGGCGCTTTACCCCAATTCGTGTCTGTCTGGTGTTCCTTGTATCTGGCGCAATCGGAAATATGATTGACCGTATTTCTTTACATTATGTAGTGGATTTCTTTGATTTCCGGCTGATCAATTTTCCGATTTTTAATGTCGCGGATATCTATGTGACTGTGAGTATGATCGTGTTGATCTTACTGTGTGCATTTTACTATCACGACCACGAAATTGATGTGTTATTCTCAAAATCAAAAAAAGACTAAGATATTACAATATGGAAACTTACGAATTTACAATCGACGCAGCTTCCACAGACATCGGCACGCGACTGGACAAATATCTGACTGAACAGATACCTGACCAATCGCGTTCGTATATCCAGAAGCTGTTAGATGATAATTTCATAACTGTAAATGGCAAATCTGCCAAATCAAATTACAAGCTCCGGGCAAGCGATACGATCACAGTAGAGATCCCGGAAGCAGAAGAATTAGACATCGAACCGGAGAATATTCCACTCGATATCGTCTATGAGGATGATGATATCATTGTCATCAACAAACCGAAGGGCATGGTTGTGCATCCGGCACCGGGACATACAAGCGGAACACTCGTCAATGCCCTGATGTACCATTGTAAGGATTCCTTATCCTCCATCAATGGGGTATTACGACCGGGAATCGTTCACCGGATTGATATGGATACGACCGGACTTTTAGTTGCCTGCAAGAGCGATCAGGCGCATCGTGTATTGTCCGATAAGTTCAAGGTACATGATATTCACCGTGTCTACACAGCGATCGTCTACAATCAGTTTGCCACAGATGAGGGAACGATTAACAAACCGATTGCCAGACACAAAACCGACCGCAAGAAAATGGCAATCGATCCAAACGGCAGACATGCTGTGACACATTACCGTGTAATTGAACGGTTAAAACAGAACTTTTCACTCGTGGAATGTGAGCTGGAAACCGGACGGACACACCAGATCCGTGTGCATATGGCAAGCATCAATCACCCATTGCTTGGGGATGAGGTGTATGGGCCAAAACAGAAGCCATTTGCCACACAAGGGCAGGTATTACATGCAGGGGTACTTGGATTTGAACATCCAATCACCGGAGAATATATGGAATGGCATGCAGACCTTCCAGACTATTTTCAGGGGATTTTGAAGCGGCTTCGATAAACGGACTTTTTTGACGCTTATAGTATATAAGAAGGGATTTTTATGAACACAATTATCCGGTAACGATTTATAATTTATAAAAAATTTTTCTTGACCTAAAGTTAAGTTTAGGTTGTATAGTAAACACAGAAAGGATGAATAAAGATAGTATTCATCCTTTTTGTGCGAGAAATAATAAGAAAATTTCAGGAGGAACAAACGTTATGTACATTGAGAAAATCAACGGTCCAGAGGATGTGAAGAAGCTTTCAAATGACGAACTTACAAGCTTAGCGGCGGAAATGCGTCAGGCGCTCTTGAAGCGTGCGAGCATCCACGGCGGACATTTCGGTCCAAACTTCGGTATGGTAGAAGCAACGATTGCGTTGCACTATGTATTTGAATCTCCGAAGGATAAATTCGTGTTTGATGTATCCCATCAGACCTACCCACACAAGATGCTTACTGGCAGAAAGGATGCGTATCTTTACGAAGACCATTACGACGATGTATCCGGCTACAGCAGCCCGGAGGAAAGCGACCATGACCATTTCGTGATTGGGCATACATCTACCTCTATCAGCTTAGCATGTGGTCTTGCAAAGGGACGTGATGTGCGGGGTGAGAGTGGAAATGTAATCGCAATCATTGGCGATGGTTCCTTGAGCGGTGGTGAAGCGTTAGAGGGACTTGATTTTGCATCCGAGCTACAGAGTAACCTAATTATCGTCGTAAACGATAACGATATGTCGATCGCCGAAAATCACGGTGGTCTCTACCAGAACTTAAAGCTCCTGCGCGAGACAAACGGACAGGCAGAATGTAACCTTTTTAAGGCGATGGGACTTGACTATGTGTATGTTCATGATGGGAATGATATTCCGGCGTTAATCAAGGCGTTTGAGAGCGTCAAGGACAGCGTAAAACCAGTTGTGGTACACATTCGTACCCTGAAAGGAAAAGGCTACAAGCTCGCCGAAACACACAAGGAAGAGTGGCACTGGCATCTGCCGTTCGATATCGAGACCGGCGAGGTAATCGCAGATTTTGGTGGTGAGGATTATTCCAGCGTTACCTGTGACTACTTGATGAAGAAAATGAAAGAAGATCCAAGTGTTGTGACCATCACATCTGCCACACCGACGGTAATGGGCTTCACGGAAGATAAGCGAAAGGAAGCGGGCAGACAATTCGTGGATGTCGGAATCGCCGAGGAAACAGCTGTGGCACTCGCCTCCGGTATTGCGAAAAGCGGTGGCAAACCGGTCTACGGCGTATACAGCACATTTATCCAGAGAACCTATGACCAGCTGG
>OGKD01000860.1_pt1 | contig 18952 bp, 7 predicted proteins | sample 1572371 | NCBI WGS metagenome assembly OGKD01 (sample SAMEA2582096, study PRJEB24529) | metagenome | biome: Human gut stool | place: China | collected 2011 | reverse complement strand
TGGTGAAAGATGCCGTACACCCGAACGGATTTCTGGGATATGTGCAGGGAACAGGTAAGGAGCCTAAAGACGGACAGCCGGTTACTTACAAGAGTGTACCTGATTTTGAAGATTATGGAGTCGGTTGTTTCCTGCTTGCCGGAACAGAAGTTTATAAATTAAAATAACATACACTGTTTTTTCATTAGGTTTAAAGATAATCATTCATTAGGTTTAGTTAGAGGTTAGTTAGTAGTTAGCTCCCTCACTGACTGTTTAAACACAAGTCAGTGAGGGAGTTCAAAGAAAATAGATTTATGAAAAGCAAATTATTCCCGTATATATGTTGGCTGACAGCCATTACATTCAGTTTGCAACTGCAAGCGCAAAATAAAGTTTCCGCTCCCATGGCAGATGTCAATCAGGTAGTTGACAACACGCTGGATAGCCTGAATAAAGCACGTACCTCGCGACCGGAAGCCGGTTCCAGCCGTAAAGGTGACAACCCTGTTCTGTTTCTGGTAGGTAATTCGACCATGCGTACCGGAACTTTAGGCAATGGCAACAACGGACAATGGGGATGGGGCTATTTTGCTGGTGAATATTTCGATTCCAACCGGATTACTGTTGAGAATCATGCGTTGGGAGGTACCAGCAGCCGTACTTTCTACAACCGTCTTTGGCCGGATGTAATCAAAGGTGTACGCCCCGGAGACTGGGTTATCATCGAATTGGGACACAATGACAATGGTCCTTATGACAGCGGACGTGCCCGCGCCTCTATTCCGGGAATCGGCAAAGATACGCTGAACGTAACCATCAAAGAGACTGGAGTGAAAGAAACCGTATATACATACGGGGAATATATGCGCCGTTTTATTCAGGATGTAAAAGCAAAAGGCGCTCATCCTATCCTATTCTCGCTTACTCCCCGCAATGCTTGGGAAGATAAAGACAGCACCATTATCACACGTGTGAACAAGACTTTCGGATTGTGGGCAAAACAAGTAGCCGAAGAACAGGAGGTTCCTTTTATTGATTTGAATGATATCAGTGCCTGCAAATTCGAGAAGTTCGGTAAGAATAAGGTGAAATATATGTTCTACATCGACCGTATACACACAAGTGCTTTCGGCGCTAAAGTCAATGCGGAATCTGCTGCGGATGGAATACGTGCTTATGAGGGACTGGAATTGGCCAATTATCTGAAGCCCGTTGAGAAGGATACTGTGACAGGCTCCAGTCGTAAAGAGGAACGTCCGGTATTGTTTACTATCGGAGACAGTACAGTCCGAAATGAAGATAAAGACAAAAACGGTATGTGGGGTTGGGGAAGCGTAATTGCCGATGAGTTCAATCTGGATAAAATTTCTGTAGAAAACCGTGCCATGGCAGGACGCAGTGCCCGCACTTTCCTGGACGAAGGTCGTTGGGATAAGGTTTATAATGCCTTGCAGCCGGGAGATTTTGTGCTGATTCAGTTCGGACATAATGATGCAGGAGATATTAATGTAGGAAAGGCCCGTGCCGAATTACGTGGTTCCGGTGACGAGAGCAAAGTCTTTTTGATGGAGAAAACAGGGAAATATCAGGTGATTTATACATTCGGCTGGTATCTTCGGAAATTCATTATGGACGTTCAGGAGAAAGGAGCTGTTCCTATCGTTCTAAGCCATACTCCACGCAACAAATGGAAAGATGGAAAGATAGAACGCAACACAGAGTCTTTCGGCAAATGGACACGTGAAGCAGCCGAAGCTACCGGGGCTTACTTCATTGATCTAAATAAGATTAGTGCCGATAAACTGGAAAAGGTGGGTATCAAGAAAGCGGCTGCTTACTATAACCACGACCATACGCATACTTCCCTGAAGGGAGCACACATGAATGCAAAAAGCATTGCCGAAGGACTGAAAAGTACTGATTGCCCATTGAAAGAGTATTTGAAGTAGTACAAAGGAAAATACAATAAAGGCAAGGAAGAAATATCGACTATATAGAATGCCATATATCAAACGTATCAATTATTCATCCCTCGGAATAACTTCCTGCATATAAATAGCGTCGAGACTCCAAAGGGCAGCATCATTCGTGCTGATGCTTGTACATTCATCTAATGGAGCCGGAACTTCCGGTGGAAGGATGGTCGTGATACGGAAAGAGGGTGCAGGAGTATGTTCCAAACGGGTGAATAAGTCCGTCCAGGCTTCTTCTGCCATTTGTCTATCACGCAGATGATAAGCCGCATAAGCCATCAGACGGGATATACGGAAACGGCTGTGACTAAGTTCCCATGCTTTCTTCTTGTAACGCGCGGCATGGTCAAGCCAGGCGTCTTTCCATTCGGGTATATCAATCATACGCATCATTTCATTGGCAATCTCAAATCCACCCATGATCGTCATTAAATGATTAGTCGATTCCAATTTCGGATCACATTCGGTTGTGATGATGCCTGTTTCTGGATCAAATCCCAGAGCTTTTGGGCCGGTAAACAGGCGGTTGGGTAAGGCGGAAATACTCTTCATTCCTGCTATGATTTTATCACGATAAACCGTGTTACCTGTACGCTCCCACTCTGTCATCCAATTACCTGCATAGGCCAGCCAGTCGGGACCGATACGCAAACGGGCAGGTGCAGTGCAAGGATATTCACTGCGAGGTTGAGCCAGACGCATAGGGTCTAGTTCGTAGAGTTTATGGTCGGCATCTTTGACTTCGGTCATTAAGTCTCCGGAGCGTTCGTCAGTGGTGAGATAATGGTAGAAACGGTTCCAGGCGGCCTGACTGATTCGTGCTTCTTTTGCACCACATCCCCAATGACTCACATTATGACGGCTACCCAATCCGGCATTCGGACCGATGTGGTAAACGTCGACTTCACCCGTATGCCGGGTCATGGCTTCAGCCATACGCCAGATGTCGGCACGGCCGGTACGGAGAAAATTATACCAAAGCCACATATTGGAAGCAAGTTCCGTATTATCCCAGGCAAAGCCTCCGATATCATAACGCCAGGTATGACGGACAGGATCATAAGCGTGCATCACATCACCATAATTCCAGAAGCCATACCATTTGTTCTGTTCAATGGCTTTCTGGTAGAAGTGGATGTAAGCGTCCAGACGCTCTTCCACACGGGTACGAAAAGAAGTACTGCGATCGGGGAGGCTCCATATTCCAAAAGCCCGACGGTTATGCAGGTATTCCGGAGTTGGCATTAATATGCTGGTGGCAGAGAGCTGTCGGGCGTCATCCGCAAAAGTTTTCTTTCCTGTGTAGCCTCCTTGCGGAACGAGAGTGAGCGTGGTGGTGCGGGCAATACCATAGGGAGTACTCATTCCTTCCTGCACATCTTCATAGCTGGCATTCAGGCCGTGAGCCACATTATCATAGTGGCGTAAGTCCATCGGTTCTGCATCCGGACTCCACAGCCAGGCAGTAAGCGTGGCAACCGGAGTTCTTGCATCTGAAATTTCGATAGAAGACGGATAAGATTGCCAGAAGTCATGCAAGCAAAGTCCCAGTCCACCTGTTATATCACCGGCAAAAGCATAACCGTCACTACGGGTACCGGAGAAAGTCCCTATCCAGGGAGCATCACCATTAGTGCGTTTACGAATGGAAAATGCGTCAGCCGTAAGTTGAGACAGGCGGTAGTCATTCCATGAAGCCCAGTCATTAAGCAATTCCCGATTTTTCTCGTCAAAAGCTTCATAAGGAGGAATACGTTTTCCCTCCATCTGTTGCTGTTGCAAAGATAGATCATCTTGTATCTGTGGCATGGTAAGCATACGTCGCCCCACTAATGGTTGCACCGGTTCACTCCAGACTCCTCCATCCGCACACGAAAAAGCGACGTGACGATTATACAGGGCTTCACGCATCGGAACATCGAAACGAATGCCCAGACTACGGATGAAATCCATCTTCTGATCGCCGTCATAGATAAAGCTATGCACCATTTTTATTTGTTCACTACCAGCATAAAAATAGAGGCGGACAACAAAAGGAAGCCACTCACGATTATTCAGACTGTCATCTTCAGAGTTAGAGTTATCGGTAGAAATTCCCTTATTCCTATTCCGATGTACACCTTCCAGCTTGACAAGTGTCCGCACAGAACCAGCGCGTTCGATACTTACTGACTTTATTTCTCCTGCATAATGAAAAAAGGAGACCCGGGAGGTATTTTCAAGAACTGGTCCGCTTTGAGTACTACAGACAAGACGCGCTTTCTCCCCTACTTTAGTTCCTTTATACAGCAAGCTATCAATCAGAAACTCTCCGTGCCGGGGAATATATACGGAAAGCACTCCTGTTTCTACTTGAATATTTTCAGGTGTTTCAGTGATAGAGATAGAAGCCTTAGGCTGTTTATTAGTAGTTTTTACTTTCTTAGAGGCTTTTTCTAATGTCAATCTTTCTGTCCCGGCAGGAATGACTCCGGCAACTCCACTCCATTTCACAGAACCATCCGGCCAATAGGCTAATGGCCAGGTATCCACCGGAATATCTTGATATTCATTCACTTTTAGCTGTAACGGAGTTGCAGGAAATACATCTCCTTCATCAAAAGGGACTCCGAAACTTACCGCTTTATCCTGTTCAGGAATATCACCTATCCAATGCAAAGGAACGGCAGATGTCTGTTGCGGTGAACATTCATAACGAAAGTTCGTAATGCGGGTACGCGATAAGGTGGTACGAAAGCCGAACCATCCTTCAGTCAGAGGTTCGGCATCGCGGAAGTCCACCAGTTGCTTGCCGTCTATGTAATAACTAATCCTATTATCTTCATTGGTTATCTTGATGTGATACCAGTGATTTGCCTTTAGCAAATGATCGGCATCCGTATATTCTTTCCATATAGCAGGACGCGCTTTAGGATCTGTAATCCCTGCTTCATTACCGTCATAACGGCGGAAGCGCGTAGTGGAGTTATAATTCCCGCCATATCCCATATAGTAGAGTTGCAGGGAATAACAATTCAGAAAGATTCCGTTACGCCACTTTTCACGTTTCCAGATATTATCAGGACAGGTAGGATCCGAAGCCATCCAGAAACAATTCAAATCACTCAATCGGTCTCCTTCTTTTTCTACAACTATGCACGCGTCATATTCAATCGTTACCCGTCCATTCATCTTTTCTTTTCGCCAGAGAGTAAGCCCTTTGGGAGAAACGATTTCGGCTGTATCACCGATAAATGTCACTTTATAATCAGGAGACTCCGATTCGACCTTCCAATATTTATGAAACTGGCGGGCGTTGAGCCCGGAGACTTGATTGTCTTGTGCATTCATGTTCATTCCCAAAGTGATGAAAAGGAACAAAAGAGGAAATATGTTCTTCATACGTCAATAAGCTATGTCACACTGCAAAAATAAGGAGAGCCGATTAATAAAGAAATGGAATATCATCCATTTATATGGCGATTCGTGCAAATACAAAAAAAAGAACAACCCGACAAGATGGCCGGATTGTTCTTTCCTTAATAAACTTATACTAAATAGAATAAGACTTTTCCTATTCTTTCGGTTCTTCCGTTTCGGATTTCTTCAAAGTTTCGGCGCCTACATAATAACCAAGGTTAGTTCCCTGATTATATCCCATGTTCTGCATAGCCTGAGACATATCATAGTTATGGTCTGTCATCAAGTGCGGTAGACGGTGAGTGGTAGGATGATTCGTAGAAAATATATAAATTGATTTATAATCACTTGAACCTAAAATAACCTCTTCACGATAGTCACCCAAAAAATCTCCATAATAACAAGGATTGTATTTTGAAGCATGATTTCCCTGATTACTGCCATAAAGGTCAAAAGCTATCAGACGATTCTTATTTGACTTGTTTACATCAGGATTAGCTTTATAACTCACAATACAACCGCGGTCTAACATTTCCCTAGTAGACTGGCCACTCCAATAAATAGCCACATTATACATAACTCCACTACCAATTCCAGTAGGATATGTAGTAGAAACCAATCCGGTACCATTACAACTGAACATACCTTCTTGCGTAGAAGACCAATATTCAAAATCCGGACTATCTGGATCAACATCCGCTACTATACAACGCCCGACATCACTTGCATCTACCGGTAAATTTCTTCCATGACCAGTAATCATACTACCATCTCTTGCATTAATTACCTGACAAGCATATCCATTTCCCTGCCCTTCATAATCTTTTGCTTCTTCAAAGGAAGCAACAATCTGCAATCCGGAACGGTCTTTAATGAATTTTCCGACATGCAATATATCTCCATGTCCATTTCCGTTACACCATAATTCGCTTCCATCATCATCAATTGCTGCCGAACCGTATAAAATTTCATCCTTACCGTCACCATCCAAATCGGCTACACGAAAACAGTGTGAACACATACCCTTCCATTTGGATGCATGATCCGCCGTATCAAATTTCCAACGTGGGACCAACTCATTACCTTTCAAATCAAGTGCCCATACTTGCCAGTTTTTATAGATCCCCCTACTGATTATCAAACTTGGATTAGTAGTTCTCACTCCGGTTGCTTCATCAGGAATACCATCCAGATAAGCAACTCCGATAAAGAAACGGTCCATACGATTGCCAAAATCATCTCCCCAATATTCACTCCAATACTTGGCACGTGACACTTTCGATCCTTCTCCTCCACGTGGAATATTGTCTATACGAGTTATTTCACGTCCGTCATATCCCCTGCAAATAGAAATATATTCAGGACCTTCCATTATCAAACCGCAAGTAGTAGCTGTAGACGGGTCATTCGGATCTCTCGCAATAGCCGCTCCGGAGTACCAACCTTTACCATCTGTTTGGCGGTTACGATAATCATTTATCTTACCGTTTGCATCAGTTATAATCTTTCCATCAGCAAACTTGGTGCCTTCGGACGAACGGAAAGCTATTTCGCACAAACCGTCACCGTCAAAATCATACAAAATATAAGAAGTATAGTGTGACCCTGAGCGAATATTAATACCTAAATCTATTTGCCACAAGAAAGTCCCGTCCATTTTATAGGCTTCCAATAAAGTAGTACCATTAAACCAAACTCCCATATTCGCCCCGTCATATGGTTCTCTCTTTACCACAATCTCCAGTTCACCGTCGCCATCCAAATCACCTAGCTGAATATCATCAGGAGAATATGTAATCGATGCATCAGGTACATTCAAGTTTAATCTAATCTCATGATAAAACTTTTCTGCCATTTCAGAGGTAAACGTATAATCGCAAAGCGTTTCAGTCTGATTGGCAAGAGTGACCCGATATACATTCGTTTTTGATACATCAATATCTGCATCCACCCAGGAAGTCGTATTTGAAATAGGTTCCTCATTCAATTTCACTTCTGCCTCGCCGTCTACCGACTTATAAATATCAAAAGCAATATTAGACGGATCAGTCTTCAATAATCTCCAGCTAATCAATGCGGATGAAATCCCCGATGAATTATTGGAATCAGAAGCTGAAATAGGATCATAACTCACCCACATGGCACGACTACCCGTTATGACCTCGGTCGGCAGAGGAGGCAATTCTTCTGTTGGGTTGTCATTGTTCACTTCAACGACGGGGTCATTATCTGAACAGGCAACTATCGCCAGCAAACAAAACAACCCCAATACTATATAATGTTTCTTCATTTCTTTCGTTTTTTAAACATTAACATCTGTTCTATGCAAGAACATTATCACTATTTGTCAGCATTCCAGTTATGGATTACCACCCCGGATTCTGCTCTAAATTAGGATTTTTCGATTTTTCACTCTGAGGAATCGGGAAGAAATACATCTTATCATCCCAACTTCTTTCTTTTACCTTACGCTCATACGTATAAGTATCATCCCCATTCCTCGTAATCTTCATTTCAACAATGTTCTTGAAATGTTTGTCACCCTCCTTCCAACGACGTACATCCCAAAAACGATGTCCTTCAAAGGCCAATTCTACCATACGTTCATTCTGATATTTCTTCCAGAAAGCATCATTGGTCATCCCTTGAGGGAATCCGGGCATTTCGGCACGCGTACGAACTACTTTGATAGCATCTACAGCCGAAGTTGTAAATTCACTATCCGTTGCATACGGACTACCTAGATACTTATATACAGCCTCCGCATAATTCAAATAGAACTCCCCAAAACGGAACGTAATCCATGAATGATAAGTCTTTGAAGCTGTACCGGCACGCAAGTCCACTGCCGTCTGACAATACTTCTTCAGGTAATAGCCTGTCGGAGTACCGCCACTCAAAGGTTCCGCATTTAGTCCGCCCTGATAAGTTTGCAAAGGAACAGTATTCCAGTTAGGCCACTTTTCATCTCCATTCTTGGCAATAGTCAGATAGAAACGAGGGTCGCGGTTGGTATAATAGGGATTAGCAGGATCGTAGTTATCCAACTCGTCCGGACGCATCCCTGTATCCTTCATCTCATACGCATCTACCAATGTCTGCGTGGGACAGTTTCCACCTTTACAATTTTCCAGCCCTACCGGGAAGTTATATCCCTCAAAAGAATTAGTGGTAGTAGTGGCACGACGGAGAAAAATCAATTCATTAGTAGCGTCATTGTAATTGTCCTTGCTCCAAAGTGATGAATAATCCTCCACTAAGAGTTTTGCCTTTTCAGCAAACCCATTACTGTCATCTAAAATTTCCTTATTGGCTTTAGCTGCACGATACCACAGTTCTCTATTATCAGTCGGATTAAATAAAGGACTTGCCGCATACAATGCTGCACGAGCTTTCAAGGCCAATACCGTTTTACGATTGGCACGTCCTGTTTCCGCCGGGCTACTAGGTAATGCCATATCCCCCAGTTTACTGTAATCGACAATAATCTTATCCTTTATATCATCACATTCGGCTATGATATAATCAAAAATCTCCTGTGCCGGTCTGCGCGATAATGTATTCGATTCTTCGGCCGTTAATATATGGTCACTAAACGGCACATCTCCATATTGCCGTACCAAGTTAAAGTAGAAATACGCACGAAGGAAACGCACCTCATACTGGTAATTGGTATAACGGAACATCTGTTGTGCATAATCACTGTTCAAAGCCAACTCGGGAAATGTCAGTCCGGTAAACTTCTCCAGATATAAATTACAATTGGCTATCCCTTCATAACAGGACGTCCACATGCTACTTTTAGCATTCGACGGACTCCAAGAGCCATTGTAAAAGTCTTCAATCTGGTTTCCCGTATAAGCATATTCGGACTCATCTGTAGCAGAACCAAGAATTGCCCCGCTATAATTTCCAAAGTCCACATCCATGGACAAATAGATATTTGTTATCAGCCCTCCCACATTACCGAAGTTGAGCTTCACAAAATCCTCATCATAGTTATTGTACTCATGATATTCCATCTTATCTGAGCAGGAACCGAGTGTGGCTACACACATCATTCCGTAGATAATGTTTTTCAGTTTCATTCTTTCGCTTTGTTTTTATGATTAAAAACCAATCGTAACACCGACTACTACACTCTTATTCAGCGGAGTCGCTACACCATAACATTCCGGATCTGTCACATCAATATGATCTGAACAGAACAAGTCTGTTCCTCTGACATATAACTTGGCACTCCCCAATATCTTAGTCTTCTTCATCAATTCTTTCGGAAATCTGTAATACACCTCCGCATTACGTAACTTCAAAAATGACCGGTCTGCCAACCAAACCGTATTAGCCTGATAGTTATTGGCATTACTCTGTGAACTCAAACGAGGATATTTGGCATTTTGATTTTCCGGTGTCCAACGATTCTCATAATAATGAGTAGAGAGTGTCGTATTATTTATCAACGGCCAAAACATACTCTTCGTATTCAATACAGCAGAATAGTTACCTGTCCCCTGGAACATTACATCTACTCCAATCCCTTTCCATTCCGCTCCCAAATGGAAAGAATAATAAATTTCCGGGGCTGTCGTACTATAACCGATAGCTGTTTTATCATTGGCATCAATGATTCCGTCTCCATTCACATCTTTATATTTTATGTCTCCCGGCACTACCGTACTAAAGTTTTGCGTAAGACTATTTGCTATATCCTCTTCATCTTTGAAGAAACCTTCAGCTATCATTCCATACACTTGTCCCAACCGATTTCCTGTTTGCACAAGATTATTATATAAACGCGGTTCTTCCAGTTGCTCCTTAATTTCATTCTTATTCCAAGCAAAATTACCGCCAAGGTTGAACACTACATCTCCTAACCGTTTCGTATAGTTAAGTCCTAGTTCCACGCCATAGCTATCAACGATTCCGGCATTCTCGAACGGAGCATCTACGCCCAACACATCGGTATATTTTCCTTCGGAAGAGACCCAAATATCTTTTCTCCGTTGGTAATAGCCTTCTGCCGTCACGTCCAGTCCATTGAACAACACGGCATCAACACCAACATTGTATTTATACGCTTTCTCATGTGTCGAATTAGCAGTTGCCAGGCGCCCGATAATAGTACTTCCGAATTCAGAGTCGTAACTACTGTTAAACTTATATTGTGTACCGGTAGTCGTATAAATCTGGTCCCAATAATCGTAAACGGTGTCGTCTCCGTCTTTAGGCAGATAATCAACATTGATCACGCCAAATGAAGCACGTAATTTCAAGAAATTCACCCAAGACACCTCTTTCAACCATTTTTCTTCCGAAAGCACCCAAGCAGCAGAAATGGTAGGAGAGAAAGACCATTTATGTCCCGGTGCCAATAAACTAGAGGCCGAACCTACCAATGCCAGATCCAAATAGTAGCGATTAGAGAAGCCTACATGATTATACCAAGAAACATTTTGCCGATAGATAGTAGTGTTCAGACCGTAAGAATCACGATATTCATACTCCCATTTCAATTGAGAATACACATCCCACTTTTGGAACGAACGATTGTAATCGACACTACCTGCAAAGTTAAATTGGCGTGCCCAATTGTCAATCCCCGCACCCGAACCCATTTCACTGGATTCGCCACCAGAAATAGCAGTATAAAACGGACCGTTAGTTGTCCAGCTTGTTGCATAACCGGCATACTTATAAGTCTTGCTATGGTCTTCCAGAATATTGGAATAGTTGTCATAAGCTAAACGAAAATTAGCTCCCAATCCTTTCAGCAAACCAGACAAATCTTGTGACAAGGTAAGGTCGGCAAACAAACTACGAGAATGTCCTTTAGAATAAGAAGCTCCCTGCGATTGTGCGACTGGATTCGACGTCCCCGCCCAAGTAGTGCTTCCTCCCCAACTGCCATCTTCCGTACGAACCGGAAAAGCTGCAGAAGGAACCGAATAAATCATATCCCATAAGTTAACCGAAGCTCCCGGAAGTCGGGATTCGGACAATGTACCGAGAAGGTTCAACTTTAATTTGGTAGTAGCTGTTAAATCAATATCCAGATTCGTACGCAAATTAGCACGCGAATACATATTCTGTGTAGAATATCCGTCATTTGCATTCGGGGTTTTGATAAAACCTTTGTCTGTTAATAAATTCGCCATAGTATAGTAGCGGAACTTTGCCCCTCCTCCTCGGAATTCGATCGTGTATTTATTAGAAACTCCTCTGTCTTTAAAAGTTTCATCAATCCAGTTCACATTAGGATAAAGATAAGGGTACATACGGGAAGCCCCACCACTGCCTACTCCATTACGAAAAGCATCGACTTCTTCCGGAGTATACCGAGCTCCCAAACCTTCATATCCACGCGCTTCATTCACTGCAGAAGCATACGTAGCTGCATCTACAAATTCCGGACGTCGAGACTGAGTGTTAATGATATGATCATACGTAAACGTTATCTCTTTTGTTTTGTACTTACCACGCTTCGTCGTTATCAAGATCGCACCGTTCACTCCTTTGTATCCGTACAATGCCACAGCCGCGGCATCTTTCAGGATGGAAACGGATTCTACTTCTTCTGGGCTCACCAAGCTCATGTCTCGTTCCAAACCGTCAACCAGCACAAGCGGTGTACTACTTGACAAGCTCTGCAAACCACGCACATAGAAGGTAGGATCTGCCATTAGCCCGGTACTAGCCGCATTCTGCAAAGTAGTAAGGCCCAATCCATATCCATATAGAGAATTGGATATATTCCGGGAAGACCGCTTATTAAACTCTTCATTATATGTGGTAGAAACTGCTGCCGTTGATTCATGACGATTAAATGTCCGGTTAGCTCCCACATCAATAGTCTGAGCTGCATATCCCATCACAATGGTCATCGGACCATCAGTCTTTGCCACAACGGTGGTAGAGCCTTTGTCGACAGAAACAACACTCAAGCGTTGTCCTTTCTCGACCGCAATCTCGAATTTACCGTCTTTATCAGTTTCAACCCGAGTCTCCACTGCGCCACCTTCCACATTAACGGACGCTCCATAGACTGGATTTCCCGACTTATCAACAACAATACCTATAATGTTGTTGTCTGTATTCTGCGCTCTGACCGGAATGCTCAAACAAACCAGTAAAGCCAGTATCAGAATCTTATTTTTTCTCATATAAATCAATATTCAATATTGTTTTAATCTATTTCGCTGTCTCACATTACCAACCCGGATTCTGAATCAATCCATATCCTTTGTTAATTTCCGTTTGCGGGAATGGAGAAAGATACCATTTAGAATCAAATCCGTATGTCCACCACCGACGAACCGGTTTGGATAATTCAAACCTTTCATATTCAAAACGAGTAGGCTGCAATGCTCCTTTGTTTTTATCTCCTTCATTCCATTTAGCATTTCCCGTTATACGATTACCGGTATCATCCAAACGATAGGCGAGCAACCCGTGCAGGCGCTTCTCGAAACGATCGGCACGTTTGTAACGGATAAGATCAAAGTAACGGCTATCTTCAAGCCCCAATTCCCGAACACGTTCACACAGCAATTCTTCCAATAAGGCAGCTTTGTCAGAAAGTAAATTCTTATCTGTAACACACTCCGCCAAATCTTTCTTTAATCCCACGCGGGCACGTACTATATTCATTTGGTCAATAGCACCCCGGTGATCATTCTTGGCTTGAAGCAAGGCCTCTGCATAAGTTAAATAAATGTCAGATAAACGAAGATATACCCAATGCGTATACTGACGTTGGTACTCTGTTCCCAAATAATATTTCATATTTTTATAACCAGTCGCATAGTTACCTGATTCAAGTGCAGCATTTTGTCCTTCATCGTATCCTCCGACCCACAATTCATAAGGTAAACCGGACATTGTTCCGGCACTCCAGTCTAACATCTTTGGTAATCCATTCACCATGCAATGCTCATACAGACGAGGGTCACGGGTTAATACAATTTCCGACAATAGTTGTTCTCCATTTTTAAATGTTCCGGTCAAGAACATTTCATCCAACTTACCTTCTGTTTCTGCCTTTTTCCAGTCAAATGGAGTGCCGTCGGCCCATGGGAACATCTCCACATATTCCTGTGTAGGCGGATATTCGGTACGACAAAGTGACGGAACAGCCCAGGAATGCCACATATAAGAACTTGAGTTGAAAGCGTCCGACATATTCGTGCGGACAGAATGCAAGACCTCCTTGCTGTTCTGACGAATATATCCCATACGATATGCCTGACGATACTGCTCCGGTGTTTCTTCCGAAGCCTTATTCAGACTGTACCCGCCTTGACTCTCCAGCTCTTTAAAGAATGCTTCACAAGCCTTCAAACAGTTATCCCAAAGTTCCGCATGGTAGCCGCCGTACCATACCAGACGTTGCTGTTCAGCCTCTGAATTTCCTCCTGCATATCCATTGACATCATTAAACAACGGAGAAGCAGCAAATTGCCAGATTTTACATTTCAATGCCATAGCACCGGCCTTTGTCCAGTGTCCGGCCTTGCTGGCAAGATCGGCATCAGCATAAGCCCACACCAATCCACCGGAATTGATAGCATCATCCAACATCTTTATCATGTAGTTAACAGTCTCCTCTACCGTAGCACGGGGGATTTCATAACCTGACTCCGTACCGGTGAATGAAGCGTATAATAATGGAAGACCTCCATAATGACGGAACATATCAAAATAACGCGCCGCAATCAGACATTTAGCTTCTGCCACCAACTGTGTTTTTTCAGTGTCATCCATGCCCGGTACTCTATCTATGTTTTCCATTAACAACCAACACCAACGCACTACTTCCCATACCATTTCCCGTGTATATGGGAAGATATTACCACGCGTGCCATAGTTGGCATTGAGAGAACCCAAATAATACTGCTGATATACAGTCGCATCACTAAAATAAAGTGACCAGCAGTCTGTTAGCGCATCCTTCTTTCCTAAATAAGGGCTGGAAGAATCAGGAATATTACCGTTACTGTCTGTATTATAAGGTAATCCGTAATACTGTCTACTGTAACAGGTATTCAAAAATTGGCGCGTATATTCCGCACTATTGAACACTGTGTCAATAGTAGCATTTCCGCCCGGTGCCTTATCCAAAAAAGAGTTTCCAAATTTAATTTCGTCCACACATGAAGTGGAAACCAAACAAACCGCCGCTCCCAACATCGCACCGATGAACCATTTATTTTGTAATTTCATTGTATCTTTCCTTTATCTATTTTAGAATCCTAATTTCAAGCTCAACGTATAAGTCTTGGACAATGGATAAGAAGGTGCATTAGTAGCTCTTGCCTCCGGATCACCCCACAAATAAGGTGTTATAGTCCACAAATTATATCCCGCAAAAGCCAACTGACATGTATTCAGTCCAAGTTTCTTCATCAATGGGAAGTGAAAATTGTATGCCACCTGAAGAGTTTTCAAACGCAAGTATTTTGCATCTTTCTCATATAAAGTGGAGGTAGCATAGTTATTCTTCGCATTATCAATGGTAGCTCTCGGATACTCCGAAGATTGTGACGGATTTTCCGGTGTCCATGTGTGGTCCAAATGGTATGCCAACAATCCTCCCTGCTCGCTATTGGAAGATGAATAGAACGGCTGACGAAATACATCCGAAATCATACGGCTTACATTCCAGGCCCCTGTCCATTGAGTACTTATTTCCAGATTCTTCCAACTGAATCCTAAATTAATACCTAGCATATATTCAGGATCGTCTGTAAAGCCATAGTCATAACTTGCATCATTTGCATCAATCTTACGGTCACCATTCAAGTCAACATATACTGCATCTCCATTTTGAAGAATACTCTCGTGAGTGGGGAACGGACGATTAAATGTCTGCTCATATAGCGCAGGTGTATCCTCATCATAGAAGCGCCAGAAAACATATTGGCTACGCGAACCGATACGGTGTCCTTTCTGGTATTGATATAAATTATTCTGCGGGGCTTCCTTCTTTTCAAGAATCTCATTCTGATTATAAGAAAGGTTAATACCCGCCCAATAACGGAAATTATCACCAATCTTATCGTTCCATTTTAAAGAAAGTTCCCAACCCCAACTGTCTACACTTCCTAAATTTGAATATGGAGTAATGAACCCCAACATTCCCGGAGCTGTACCATCACGCAAAAGGATATCATTACGACGTTCTTTATAATATTCAAAGGTTGCTTTCAGACGGTCGTCAAGGAAATTAATATCAACACCATAGTTCCGCTTCAGGGCTTTTTCCCATGTCACAGCAGCATTATTCTTAGCTACCTCACGCGCACCCAGACTAACAGTACCATTATCTACTCCAAACCCATATCCCCAAGCGTTAGTCGCTCCTCCACTTGCTGTTACACGGTTAGCCAAATCACCTAAACCGACATTATATGGATCAGCCATGTACATAAACCGCGATCCCCCAATATTATCGTTACCTACTAAACCGACACTGGCACGTAATTTCAAAAAGCTAACCACCGATTTCAAAGGACGGAAAAACTTCTCTTCACTCATCACCCAACCTATAGAACCAGCCGGGAAATAAGAAAAGCGCAAATCGGACGCAAAGTTTTCCGAACCGTTATAACCCACATTAAACTCTGCCATATAGCGACTCTTCCAATCATAAGTGACACGTCCGACTAATCCGACATATCCATGAGGAATGTCCGAATATACTTTCGGATAATATTCTTTCTGTTGATTATACAAAACCAAGGCTGTCACTGTATGATCACCAAAAGTACGATTATAATTAAAGCTGGCTTCCATATACCAATTACGTGCTTTGCCTGTAGTATACGAATACTTCACATCTGTATTTTCTCCAAACTTACGATAAGCAATACTACCGTCATCCATCAATACAGGAGTGTATGTAGCGATAGACCCGCCAGAACCAACTTTATTAACTGTAAACGAGCTGTTATAAGATCCCTTCACTTTAAAAGAAAGTCCTTTAGTCAAAAAGTCCATTTTCTGGTCCAGAATCACATCCACATTCAGCGAATTATTGCTAGTCTGGCTGAATCCATTTCCATAATATCCCATACCAGTGCCTCCTGTAAATGGTAATTTCAGTCCGTCTGAATAAGTTTCATCGCTCGAATTTACCAATTTCCCGTCTATGATTCCCGGACTGGAGAAAGGAGTAGCATAATACATATTTTTAATCAATCCGGAAGATCCCTGACTCGTACGCGGTTGATCTGAATTATTCACATTACCACTAATATTGAATGACAAAGTAGTCGTTTTAGTGACATCCATATCCAAGTTTGTACGATAGTTAAACCGACGGTACTGATAGCTTAAATTATAAGGAAGATCAAACTCACTAAAAAGTCCTCCTTGCGTATAAGCACCTGCAGAGATGAAATAACGTACTTTATCTGTTCCTCCCGAGATGTTCAGATTATGCTGGCTCTGAAGCGTAGAGCTTTTCATAATATAGTCAGCCCATTGTATATTGGGGAAACGAATAGGATCGGAACCATCCGCAAATTTTTGAATCACATCACCACTAAATAAGGCAGATTTACCATCACCGGACATCATTTGATTATGAAAACGGGCATAATCATAAGAACTTGCCTGTTCTACCATTTTTGTAGGCATCAACACAGAAGCAGAAGTAGTAAACGAAATTTTCGCCTTTCCTTCCTTTCCTCGTTTAGTTGTAATCAAAATGACCCCATTTGCTCCACGAATACCAAATACGGCTGTTGCCGAAGCATCTTTCAAGATAGAAATGGATTCAATTTCATTCGGGTCGATATCACTCATACTTTCACGATCCACACCGTCTACCTGAATTAACGGTGAAGAATTCTCCCAAGTAGCTTTACCACGAATAAAAATTTCAGCGGCATCCGCTCCCGGCTCACCGGAATATTGTACGGTAGTCAAACCTGTCATCTGCCCTCCTAATACATTGGAAACCGAACCTACAGATACACGGGTCAATTCTTCTCCTTTCACACTAGCGATAGCTCCTGTCATGGTCACTTTCTTCTGGGTACCATAGGCTACAATTTCCACCTCCTCAAGAGCAGTCACATCCTCTACCAAAATGACTTTCATGTCATTCTTTGCTACGACTTTTTTATCGGTATAACCTATAAAAGATACTTTCAGTTTCGTACCAGGACGTACATTTATTCTAAATACACCGTCAATATCGGTAATTGTACCGTTAGATGTTCCTTCCGCAAGTACACTTGCTCCAATTATCGGTTCTCCTTGGCTATCTACTACTGTTCCTTTTATAGTACTTTGCTGCTGTACAACTTCGACGGCTGCCGAAGCTGTTTGCAATCCCCATGCAGGTGCAAAAGTTGCTATAGTGAAAAACAGAGCGACAGGTAAGGTTGTCCCCTTTATAAAGTTTTTCTTATTCATATATGTATATGTTCATGATATAAGTATAGTTGACGGACTTTATATACCGTCATGTTTATTTTAGAATGCGAGCATCATACGGAAATAGCCGGCGCATGAAGCACGTTCGCAAGTGACGTGAAAGCTTCCATTTCCCATGCTGTGTGTCCATTGATTGACTGCAGAACGCTGTGTACTACTCCAATAGTGCCCAGCAGCCTTGTTATTTACAGGTAGATCAGAAGTGACCATCTTATCACCATTTACTTTCTGAAGACTACTATTAATGCCACTCATATTCTTGGCAACCTGATCCCAGCACATCACAGAAGGTAGATACCAAGGAGTTACACCAGAAGGAACGGCTTCTGCTTTACGATAAGCCATGATGTAGTCATAAACATAATCACAAGTAGAGGTACTACCCATTCCTTCGTAACACATAGTGAGTATTTTTGTGTTATTATACCCCATCAATGCGGGAAAAACCTTTGAAGCATCATTTTTGTTAGCATCCTTCTCGGTGTTACAGCCTACAAACTTATCTTTCCAATCTTCATCTGAATTAAACCAATCAGAGTAATAACCTGCCTTACTGGAATGAAACATTTGCAAGGCAATATCGTTTTGTTCATCATCTTTTACCAATGAATTCTTTATAGATAGTACTATTCCATGCGTACAAGCGGGAAAGTCACGACGCAAAGCATCAATCTCTGCAGAATAAAGTTCGGGATGTGTTACGCTAGGCTGTGAATTACCTACATAACATACAATACCAATCACATTTTCCGGTACTGTTTCCGCATCTACAGAAACTATTTTTCCATCTGCACAGAAATAATCCCCGACCTGCAAAGTATGGTTAATCTTACTTTTATCTTCGATGGTATACATCTTCGCTGTTCCTCCTTCCAGAGTACCTTTAGCTTCATATTCCATTTCACCCACGCCTGTATAAGTACCCTTGATTGAGAATTCTTTATTCGGATTAACCAAAAAACGGTATGTATTTGTACTTTCCTGATAATAAGGAGTTGCTTGAGTATTGTTCACAGTAAACGAACCGGCAGTTAATGGTAATAAATAATCATCTATACCACCATTTGTAAAGCTATATGTCAAATTAGGCATCTTCACAACAGCAAGAGCCATCCGATGTTGCATAGTAAAAGCGATCTGTCCTTTCAAACGATCCC
>OGKD01000853.1_pt1 | contig 19100 bp, 15 predicted proteins | sample 1572371 | NCBI WGS metagenome assembly OGKD01 (sample SAMEA2582096, study PRJEB24529) | metagenome | biome: Human gut stool | place: China | collected 2011 | reverse complement strand
GAAAGAATGGGACTGGATGGTTTTGTCTCTTCGTCAAATAATGTAGATAATGAAATAGAAGTCTTACGTTCTAAGTCATTAGCAAGAGAGGTGGTCAATCATTTAGGTTTGTTTGTAACTTATAAGGATGAAGATGAGTTTCCTAGTAGGGAACTTTACCGTACCTCGCCCGTAGTGGTGAGCTTGACTCCGCAGGAGGCGGATAAACTTCCACATCCGATGGAAGTGAGTATGACTTTGCAGCCTACGGGTGCGATGGATGTACAGATTACAATAGGGGAAAAGGAATATCGGAAACAATTTGAAAAATTACCTGCCTTTTTTGCAAATAATGATACACTGTCATCTTTTCGCCCGGAAAACGTGACGAAAGAACGTCATATTACGGCTTTCATTAACAGGCCTTTCTCTGTAGCAAAAGGATATGCCAATTCCTTGTCGATAACCCCCACTTCGAAAATGACTTCTGTTGTGGTTATATCATTGAAAAATTCAAATATTCGGCGTGGTAAGGATTTCATAAATAAGTTGCTTGAGATGTATAATGTCAATGCCAATAATGACAAGAATGAGGTAGCCCAAAAAACTGCAGAATTTATTAATGAACGTATTGGAATTATTTCAAAGGAACTTGGAAGTACAGAACAAGACTTGGAGAACTTCAAGCGTAGCGTTGGAATTACAGATTTGAGCAGTGAGGCGCAAATAGCCTTAACTGGTAATGCAGAATATGAAAAGAAGCGTGTGGAAAACCAGACTCAAATCAATTTGGTGATGGATTTGCAACGCTATATGCAAGGTAATGAATATGAGGTTCTGCCAAGTAATATTGGATTACAGGATGCAGCATCAGCTGGTGCAATAGACAGATATAATGAAATGTTGGTTGAAAGAAAGCGCTTGCTTCGTACTTCAACCGAGAATAATCCCACAATCATAAATTTGGATACTAGTATCCGTGCGATGCGGAGCAATGTACAGGCTACGCTGGATGCTACATTGAAAGGATTGCAGATTACCAAAGAAGATTTAGCCCGTGAGGCTAGTCGTTATTCTCGTCGTATTAGCGATGCGCCGACTCAAGAACGTCAGTTTGTGAGTATCGCTCGTCAGCAGGAAATCAAGGCTGGACTATATTTGATGTTATTACAAAAACGTGAGGAGAATGCTATCACTTTGGCAGCTACTGCAAATAATGCCAAGATTATTGATGAAGCGTTAGCAGATAATAATCCGGTTTCTCCTAAAAATATGATGGTCTATCTTGCCGCCTTACTGCTGGGGGTAGGTCTTCCGGTAGGTATCATTTATTTGATTGGATTGACTAAATTCAAAATAGAGGGACGTGCTGATGTTGAAAAGTTAACCTCGCTTCCTGTCATTGGTGATATTCCGTTAGCAGATGAAAAGTCTGGTTCTATAGCTGTATTTGAGAATCAGAATAATCTGATGAGTGAGACTTTCCGGAATGTTCGTACTAACCTTCAGTTTATGCTTGAAAATGGCAAGAATGTGATTTTGGCGACTTCTACTATCAGTGGTGAAGGTAAGTCTTTTGTATCATCTAATTTGGCTATTAGTCTTTCTTTGTTAGGGAAAAAGGTTGTGATAGTAGGTCTTGACATTCGCAAACCAGGATTGAATAAAGTATTCAATCTTTCCAGAAAAGAACATGGTATTACTCAATTTTTGACTAATCCAACTGTTAATCTGATGGATTTGGTACAGCCTTCTGATATCAACAGGAATCTGTTTATTCTTCCCGGTGGAGCAGTTCCTCCCAATCCGACGGAATTATTGGCCCGTGACGGATTGGAGAAGGCTATTGAAACATTGAAAACCAACTTTGATTATGTGATTCTGGACACCGCTCCTGTTGGTATGGTAACCGACACCTTACTGATAGGTCGCACTGCTGATTTATCGGTCTATGTATGCCGTGCCGATTATACCCGTAAGGCAGAGTTTACTTTGGTTAATGAGCTTTCTGAAAAAAATAAGTTACCTAATCTCTGTGTCGTCATAAACGGTTTGGATCTTCAGAAAAAGAAGTACGGCTATTATTATGGTTATGGTAAATACGGCAAGTATTATGGCTATGGCAAGCGTTATGGTTATGGCTACGGTTATGGAGAAAAACATATTGGTCAGGAATAAACTACTATTGATAAATCCAAATCAAACATAATATGCGTGATTTCAAAGAGATTCGGGTCGCAGTAGCCGGCACCGGCTATGTGGGACTGAGCATAGCGACGTTACTATCACAACATCATCATGTAACCGCTGTGGATGTAATCCCGGAAAAAGTGGAGAAACTGAACAATAAGGTTTCTCCTATCCAGGATGATTATATCGAGAAGTATCTGGCTGAAAAGCCACTTGACCTTGTTGCCACTTTGGATGGGAGGTCAGCCTACGCTGATGCCGACTTTGTGGTAATAGCCGCTCCTACAAACTATGACCCTGTGAAGAATTACTTCGATACGAGCCGCGTGGAGGAGGTTATCGACCTTGTGCTTGAGGTGAATCCGGATGCCGTAATGGTCATCAAGTCAACGATTCCTGTGGGTTATACCCGTAACCTTTATGTAAAGTACGCCCAAAAAGGAGTAAAGAAGTTCAACCTGCTGTTCTCACCGGAGTTCCTTCGTGAAAGCAAGGCTCTTTATGACAACCTTTATCCGAGCCGTATCATCGTAGGTTATCCGAAGATCATCGATCGTCCGGAGTTTGCGGAAGAAAATGAGGCGATCTGCTCCGTTACGGATGTCACTATGTTGGAGGAAGCAGCTAAAATATTTGCCGCCCTTTTGCAGGAAGGGGCTATCAAAGAAAATATTGATACACTCTTCATGGGCATGAAAGAGGCTGAAGCAGTCAAGCTCTTCGCCAACACCTACCTGGCTCTCCGTGTCAGCTATTTCAATGAACTTGACACATACGCTGAAATGAAAGGATTGGACAGTAAAGCCATCATTGAGGGCGTAGGTCTTGACCCCCGTATCGGGACACATTATAACAATCCCTCATTTGGTTATGGCGGTTACTGCCTGCCGAAAGATACCAAGCAACTCCTTGCCAACTATCAGGATGTTCCCCAGAATATGATGTCCGCTATCGTGGAGTCAAACAAGACCCGTAAGGACTATATAGCCGACGCGGTACTCCGTATGGCGGGCTATTATACAGGGAACGGACAATGGGATGTATCCAAAGAGCATGCCTGTGTCATCGGTGTATATCGTCTGACCATGAAATCGAACTCTGACAATTTCCGCCAGTCTGCCATTCAAGGTATAATGAAACGTATCAAGGCAAAGGGTGCGGAAGTGATCATCTATGAACCCACGCTTGAGGACGGGACTACATTTTTTGGCAGCAGGGTCGTTAACGATCTTGCCGGATTCAAGGCGCAGAGCAAGGCTATCATAGCCAACCGTTTTGACAACAATTTGGAAGATGTGGCAGACAAGGTTTATACACGTGATATTTTTAGAAGGGACTGACCATGTTGCCATATAATGTAGAGCTGGATGGAAAGACAGTGCTCGTAACAGGTGCTGCCGGTTTTATAGGGAGTAATCTTGTCAGGCGTCTTTTCCATGATTTCCGAAATATCAAGCTAATTGGTATTGATTCCATCACCGATTATTACGATGTCAATATCAAGTACGAACGTCTCAAGGAGATCGAGTTGTTAAACCGTGACTGGACTTTTGTCCGTGCCTCGATTGCCGACAAGGATGTGGTAAAGAAAATTTTCTCTGAAAACAAAATCTCTGTTGTCGTAAATCTTGCCGCCCAGGCGGGTGTCCGTTACAGTATCACCAATCCCGATGCCTATATCCAAAGTAATATTATCGGTTTCTATAATATCCTTGAAGCCTGCCGTCATCATGAGGTGGAGCATTTGGTTTATGCTTCTTCATCATCAGTCTATGGCAGTAACAAGAAAATTCCGTATTCAACTGATGACAAGGTTGACAACCCGGTTAGCCTTTATGCAGCAACAAAGAAGAGTAATGAGTTAATGGCTCACGCATACTCAAAACTCTACAATATTCCATCCACAGGCTTGCGTTTCTTTACGGTTTATGGTCCTGCAGGTCGTCCGGATATGGCGTATTTCGGGTTCACCAATAAACTTCGTGAAGGTAAGACTATTCAGATCTTTAACTACGGTAATTGTAAGCGTGATTTTACCTACATTGATGACATTGTTGAGGGGGTAGTACGCATTATGCAACACGCACCAGAAAAGCAGAATGGTGAGGATGGATTGCCAATTCCTCCATATAAAGTATACAACATTGGCAATAACTCGCCAGAGAATCTGCTCGATTTTGTGACTATCCTTCAAGAAGAACTAATTACCGCTAAAGTTCTCCCTGCCGATTATGATTTTGAGGCTCATAAGGAACTCGTTCCGATGCAACAAGGCGATGTTCCTGTTACATTTGCCGATACCATACCTCTTGAGCAAGATTTTGATTTCAGACCGTCAACACCACTTCGAGATGGTTTGAGAGCGTTCGCAGAGTGGTATGCAAAATGCTATAGTACTAATGATTAAGAATGAAATGCGGGCAACTAGATCGATATAAATCATCGAATCGGTTGCCCGATTGAAATAACAGAAATAGAATATATAACATACGTTTATGGAACTTAGAATAGACTATTCAAACGTCAGTTTCCAGAATAATGGCAAACTAAAACTGCTGATTATTGTCGGTACACGTCCAGAGATTATCCGTCTTGCTGCCGTCATTAACAAGGCACGTCGGTATTTTGACGTTATCCTTGCTCATACTGGTCAGAACTATGACTATAACCTCAATGGCGTGTTCTTCAAGGACTTAAAACTCCAAGATCCTGAAGTTTATATGAATGCCGTAGGCGATGACCTCGGATCAACTTGTGGAAATATTATTAATGCCAGTTATAAGCTTATGGTAGCTACTAGACCTGATGCAGTTCTCGTTTTGGGTGATACAAACAGTTGTTTGAGTGTCATCGGAGCAAAGCGACTTCATATCCCTATTTTTCACATGGAGGCAGGTAATCGTTGTAAAGACGAATGCCTCCCAGAAGAGACCAACCGTCGTATAGTAGACATTATCTCAGATGTCAACCTTGCATATTCAGAACACGCACGTCGCTACCTTGCGGAGTGCGGACTTCCACGCGAGCGCACTTATGTCACAGGTTCGCCAATGGCAGAGGTTCTTCATCAGAATTTAGCAGAGATTGAAGCTTCAGATGTTCATCAGCGCCTTGGACTGAAGAAGGGAAAGTACATCCTTCTCTCAGCTCATAGAGAAGAGAATATCGATACCGATAAGAACTTCCTCTCTCTCTTCAATGCTATCAATGCTATGGCTGAGAAATACGACATGCCTATCCTCTACAGCTGCCACCCTCGTTCACGTAACCGTCTCGTAGCTTCTAGCTTCCAACTCGATCCTCGCGTACAGGTACAGCAGCCTCTCGGTTTCCACGACTACAACTGTCTCCAGATGAAGGCTTATGCCGTGGTATCTGACTCCGGTACACTTCCAGAAGAGAGTAGTTTCTTTACCAGCGTAGGTTATCCATTCCCTGCTGTTTGCATTCGTACTTCTACCGAAAGACCAGAATCGCTCGACAAGGCTGGTTTCATCCTTTCTGGAATTGATACTAATGGTCTTCTCCAGTCAGTTGATATTGCAGTTGAACTTGTCAAGAACGGTGATTATGGAACTCCAGTACCAAACTATACTGATGAGAACGTCAGTACCAAGGTGGTTAAGATTATTCAGTCATACGTAGGTGTAGTCAACAAAATGGTTTGGCGTAAATTCTAAATCTCAGATTTATGAAAGTATTAGTAACAGGAGCTAAGGGTTTTGTGGGCAAAAATCTTTGTGCGCAACTCAATAATATCAAGACTGGTAAGACAAAGTGTTATGAAGACCTTGTCATTGGTGAGGTTTATGAGTACGACATCGACTCTACTTTTGAGCAACTTGACGCATGGTGTAAAGATTGTGATTTTGTCTTCAATCTTGCTGGTGTCAACCGTCCACAAGACCCAAAGGAGTTTATGGAAGGTAATTTCGGCTTTGCTACCGTCCTCTTGAACACCCTCAAGAAGCATAAGAACAGCTGTCCAGTGATGATTAGTAGCTCTATCCAAGCCACCCTCTCAGGCCGTTTCGGCACCAGCGAGTATGGTAAGAGCAAGAAGGCTGGAGAGGAACTCATGTTCCAGTATGGCGAAGAGACTGGAGCAAAAGTATTGGTTTATCGTTTCCCTAATCTTTATGGCAAGTGGTGTCGACCAAACTACAATAGTGCTATAGCCACGTTCTGTAATAACATAGCTAATGATCTACCAATCATAGTAAATGATCCTAACGTAGAAATGGAGCTCCTCTACATTGATGACTTGGTAGAGGAAATGATCTGTACTTTGAAGGGAGAAGAGCATCATTGCGAGTTTGATGGAGTTAAAGCAGTCTTCACTCGGGAAGGTCGCTATTGTGCCGTACCAATCACTCATCATGTCAAGCTCGGAGAGATTGTCGACCTTCTTCACAAGTTTGCAGAGATGCCTAAAACTCTGATGATTCCTGAGATACCTGCCCACTCATTCGCAAAACGACTCTATAGCACTTTCCTCAGTTATCTCCCAAAGGAAAAGGCAATCTTCGATTTGAAGATGAACGTTGATAACAGAGGTAGTTTCACGGAACTTGTTCATACCTTAAATTGCGGTCAGGTCAGCATCAATATCTCCAAACCAGGAATTACCAAGGGAGAACATTGGCATCATACCAAATGGGAGCAGTTTATCGTAGTTAGTGGTCATGGACTTATTCAGCTTCGTAATGAGAATGATCCAAATGGAGAGATTCTCGAATATGAAGTGTCAGGTGACAAAATCCAGAGCGTCATCATGCTTCCTGGTTATACCCACAACATCATCAACCTCTCTGATACGCAAAACCTTGTTACTGTCATGTATTGCAACGAGATTTTCAATCCAGAGAGACCTGATACATTTTTTGATAAGGTAGTAAAAGAATAACAAATAATAACATCATACAATTATGTCAATTTTTGCAGGTAAAACCCTTATGATTACTGGAGGCACAGGTTCATTTGGTAATGCTGTTTTGAATCGTTTCCTCCAGACCGACATTAAGGAGATTCGCATCTTTTCACGCGATGAGAAGAAGCAGGACGATATGCGTCATGAGTATCAGGCTAAATATCCTGAGTACGCAGGCAAGATTAAGTTTTTCATTGGCGATGTTCGCAACCTTCAGTCTTGTAAGGACGCAATGCCTGGTGTAGACTACATCTTCCATGCAGCCGCCCTCAAGCAGGTTCCTTCTTGTGAGTTCTTCCCAATGGAAGCCGTCAAGACCAATGTCATCGGTACAGATAATGTCCTCACCGCAGCTATCGAAGCAGGTGTGAAGGCCGTCATCTGCCTCTCAACCGACAAGGCTGCATATCCTATTAACGCCATGGGTATCACTAAGGCTATTGAGGAGAAGATTGCAGTCGCAAAGTCACGCTACTCAGGTGAAACAAAAATCTGCTGCACACGCTATGGTAATGTGATGTGCTCTCGCGGTTCTGTTATTCCTCTCTGGATAGATCAAATTCGCAACGGCAACCCAATAACCCTCACCGAGTCCAAAATGACTCGCTTCATTATGTCACTCGAAGAGGCCGTCGATCTCGTTCTCTTCGCCTTCGAACATGGTCAAAATGGTGATATCCTTGTTCAGAAAGCACCAGCCTGCACCATCCAGACCCAGGCCGAAGCCGTATGTGAGCTTTTTGGCGGCAAGAAAGAAGATATCAAGGTCATCGGCATCCGTCATGGAGAGAAGATGTACGAAACTCTCCTCACCAATGAGGAGTGCGCCAAGGCAGAGGATATGGGTGACTTCTATCGCGTGCCAGCTGATAACCGCAGTTTAAATTACGATAAGTATTTCACAGAAGGTGATGAGAAACGCTGTGAGTTAACTGAATTTAATTCAGATAACACCCGCCGCCTGAATCTTGAAGAGACCAAGGTTAAGATTGCAAATCTTGAGTACATCCAGAACGAATTAGCTGGTATTCCTAACTTGGCTAAGAAGCTGTTTTGACATGATTAAACAATAGATATTTATCTGTTAATTAGTCGGCTAATTGTAATTCTTACTAATGGAAGATGTCAAGGCGATTTAGCAATGTGGGTGAAAGACAGGTTCGGTAGGGAATTTGAAGTTGTTCTCAGTCCCCAAAGAAATTCAATGTCATTCCTAAAGGATAGATTGTGGAAAGAACGTCCTCTTGGTTTGAAAACTATAGGAGACATACCGTTGATTACGAGTTTCTGACTGAAACAACAGAAACAGTGGTGGAGATAGCATTTATACAAATTGTCCTTAATCGATTTTTCTAATCATTTCAAAATAAGCTTCTAAGTAAAGGCCGATCCTTTCATCCAGATCATTAAAAAGATTTTTTCTTGATTTCTGAGTGAAGCAGAATCTCCAAACAATCGCCTTTCTCATTTCAGTAGCGATTTTCATTTGAATTTTAATAAGGTTAATCAGCACACAGGTGGAACAAAAGTTCGATATTTCCTACTAGTTCAAAAACAAAGTCAGTTAGCAAGTTAACATTTAAGGCGTGTGGATCTATGGGTTCGATATTACTTCGCACGAAATATGACCCAATTTATAGTGATGTGCGTCTTTTATATCCGATAATTTTAAATGTAATTAATATGAAAGTCGTTCTTCTCGCCGGAGGCTTCGGCTCCCGCATTTCTGAGGAATCTCAGTTTAAACCAAAGCCAATGATCGAGATTGGTGGTATGCCTATCCTTTGGCACATCATGAAAGAGTATGCCTACTACGGTCATACTGAGTTTATCATCTGCGCTGGTTATAAGCAGGAACACATCAAGGAGTGGTTTGCCAACTACTTCCTTTACAACTCCGATGTTACTTTCGATTACTGCAATGGTAAAAACGAGATGACCGTACACCAGACCAATATGGAGTCTTGGAAGGTAACGGTGGTTGATACAGGCTACAACACCATGACCGGTGGTCGCATCAAGCGTATCCAGGAGTATGTAGGTAATGAGCCTTTCCTCATGACCTATGGAGATGGTGTGTGTGATGTAGAGATTGATAAGCTCATTGAGTTCCACAAAAGCCATGGCAAGCTCGCAACTCTTACTGCTGTTAAGATGGTACAGGATAAGGGCGTGCTGGATATTAGCGAAAACAACTCTGTTCGTTCATTTCGTGAAAAGAATGCGAGCGATGGTGCTCCCATCAATGCGGGCTATATGGTTCTCGAACCACAGGTATTCGACCTTCTTGATGGTGATGCTTGTGTGTTTGAAAAAACTGCTCTTGTTGAATTAGCAAACAAGGGTGAATTGATGTCATATATCCACGAAGGCTTCTGGCAGTGTATGGACAACATCCGTGAGAAGAATATGCTTGAGAACCTTTTAGATCAGGATAAGGCTCCTTGGAAGCGTTGGGATCGTCAGGTTCCTTCTATTGAAGCACGTAAAGTAACCGGCAATATTTAGTCTATGGTAATGGCAAAGCAGAGAGAATCGAACATAGAGTTACTGCGACTGGTTGTGATGGCATTTATTGTACTCCATCACTTCATATTTCACGGTTTAGGACAGTACAGATTCTTGTCATTCGGTAAAACTCCGTTATTGTCTTCTTCACAGATTGACTATGCTTTGATAGTTGACAGTTTCTTGATTGCAGCTGTAGATGTATTTATATTGATCTCAGGCTATTTCTCTATTAAGTTCAAAGCTAGCGGATTTGTTAAGCTATTCTCTGTTGTCTCATTTTTTGCAATGATGGGATTTTGTAACTACTTGTATACTAATGGTTTACAGGGGGGGGTGATTGGCTCGATTGGCAGAATAGCTCAGAGAGGTATTTTTGTAATATCCAATAAAACCTATTGGTTTATACAGTATTACTTCATACTGATGTTCTTGAGTAGCCCAATTAATAAGTATGTTGAGGTTGCAACAAAAAAATCATTGTTGACAACAATTCTTATATTATTGTTTGTCAATGTCTATTTGGGATGGATGCAAGATGTAACATTTGTAACTGATGGTTATAATCTTACCAATTTTATAATGCTCTATTTGATTGGTCGCTACTTGAAGATATATTATCACAAACACATCGCTAGAAAATACGATTTGCTTTTGTTTGCAGGATCATCCACCATTACGGCAATTCTTGCAGTTGTCCTTCACCGCAGTGGAATAGATACCTATCGTGTGTTTTGCTACAATAGTCCATTTGTGTTGATAAGTGCGATATCGTTGTTTATGTTGTTTACAAAGATTCAATACAGAAGTAATGTAATAAACTATTTGGCTGCATCTTGCTTGTCTATATACTTGATGCAAGAGGGCGGTATTCATTGCTATGGTCAAGTTCGAGAGTTATATTTGCAACATGGATTTACATTCAACTTTTGGATTGGGATATCTCTACTCTTTGTTCTTTCTATGTCTATACCACTGGCAGTAGATAAGTTGCGTCTGTTGATATTTAGTCACGTAGAAAATAAGGTTTCACAACTATTGGATAAACACATATTCAAGAGATTTTTCGAATGAGAAAACTGCCGGTTGTATCTGTTATTGCAAATATACTGCTTGTTGGCTATATATTGATTAATTTGGCTACTACTAACTCAAACAATTATCAATGGAAGGCAGAAGAGTGTTTGAAAGGATGGACAAATAGTTTGTATTCATTAAGAGACACTGTCGATATCGTATTCTTGGGGAATTCGATTACCTATGGAGGTCTTTTCGAAGCGGAATTTTCCGATAAGCGAATCTGTAATTTGGGCTATCCAAGTGATGATTTATGTGGAATGACAGAACGCATCAATCAGATTATGGCACTACATCCTGCCAAGGTGTTTCTTATGGGAGGAATTAATGGTTTGACTAACCAAGATCTTAATGATTTCGAAAACGAATACGAAACCTTGGTAAAATCACTGAAGGATTCAATGCCGTTAACTGTCATCTATTTACAATCCATCCTTCCTGTCAACAAGGCAATCAAAAATATCAATGTTCCTAGCTGCCAAAAGATAATCGAAGCGAACGGCATCATAGAACAAATTGGTAGAAAATATGAGTGCAGATACATTAATCTACACTCACTTTATGCAGAGGATAATATTCTTCCTAACAGATATACTGCCGATGGGGTTCACTTACTTCCTGATGCATATAAAATATGGTTTCAAGTAATAAAAGATTACGTATATGAATAAATCTTTGAAAGAAAGGGCTACCATCATCCAGCGTCGGTTGATAGCAGATGATAGAGGTTGGTTTCTGAAAGCAATTACAGGAACAGAGGAGGGCATACCTACTCATACTGGTGAAGTTTATCTCACCATGGGCAAATTTGGGCAGGCTAAGGGTGGGCATTATCATCCTGAGGCTGTAGAGTGGTTCACCATCATTGAGGGAAGTGCTATTCTCAAACTGGAGGACATGGAGACTCATGAGCGTCTCGATATTGAAATGTCTTTGGTAAAGGCTATCACGGTATTTATTCCTAATAATGTAGCTCACGTTGTGGTGAACAATGGTGATAAGGACTTTATCCTTTTGGCTTATACGGATAAACTGTATGATCCAAAGGATACAATTACATACGAGATAAAAGGTTAAAGATTTAATAATTTGAAAGTTAAAGAAATGAACATTGATATATATAATGGTTTCTTCAAAGGCAAGAAAGTGCTCGTAACGGGTCACACAGGTTTCAAGGGCTCTTGGCTTTGCATTTGGCTCCACGAACTTGGAGCTGAAGTAGTAGGTGTAAGTCTTGACCCATATTCAGAGCGCGATAACTTTGTGCTCTCTGGCATTGGCAACAAGATTAAAGCAGACATTCGTGCCGACATTCGCGATGGCGAGAAGATGAAGCAGATCTTTACTGAATATCAGCCTGAAATAGTCTTTCATCTTGCTGCACAACCTCTCGTTTGTCTCTCATATGAGATTCCTGTGGAGACTTACGAAGTGAACGTGATGGGCACTATTCACATCATGGAGGCTATTCGTGCCATCAAGAGCATAAAAGTGGGCGTGATGATTACAACTGATAAATGTTACGACAATTGCGAGCAGCTCGAAGGTTATGTTGAGACCGATCCATTCGGAGGTTACGACCCATACTCTTCTTCAAAGGGCGCTTGTGAGGTAGCCATCCAGTCATGGAGACGCTCCTTCTTCAATCCTGCTGACTATGGAAAGAAGCATACCGTATCGCTCGCCAGCGTACGTGCAGGTAACGTGATCGGTGGTGGTGATTGGGCAAAAGACCGCATTATTCCAGACTGCATTCGTGCCCTCGAAACGACCAAGGTTATAGACATCCGTTCTCCTAAGGCAGTTCGTCCTTGGGAGCATGTCCTTGAACCACTCTCAGGCTACATGCTTCTCGCTCAGAAGATGTGGAACGATCCAACCGGTTATTGCGAAGGCTGGAACTTCGGCCCTGAGGCAGAAAGTGTCCTGACCGTTTGGGAGGTAGCAACCGCCATCATCGAGAACTTCGGCTTTGGTGAGCTGAAGGACGTAAGCGATCCTAATGCCCTCCATGAGGCAAACCTCTTGATGCTCAACATCAACAAGGCAAAGACCCGTCTCGGCTGGAAGCCTCGTTTGAATGCCAAAGAGTGTGCAGTCCTCACTTCCGACTGGTACAAGCGCTATAAGACAGAAAATGTATATGACCTCTGTGTGGAGGAGATCAATAAGTTTATAGGATGAAGATTTCGATATTAGGAACAAATGGCTTCCTCTCAACAGCCATTGCTAAATATGCCAACGAAGCCGGATGGGCTTTGGATATGTACGGACTTGATGAACCTGTTGGTCACAAGTATGACAATTTCTATAAAGTGAACCTCATGGATGCAGAGCTCGATTGTTCTGGTCTCATGGATTCTGATATAATCATTTATGCCATTGGTGCAGGTATTCAGGCAAACCTCAAGGAAGGCTTCAACCTCATTTATAACCTCAATGTAACTGCTCCTGTCACTATCTGCAACAAGTTGAAAGAACTCAACTACCAAGGTCGATTTGTTACCTTCGGTAGCGTATTCGAAATGGGAGAAACTAAAGAAGAGCGCTTCTTCACAGAGGAAGACGTTCTTACCTCAATGTGTACTGCTCCTAACGACTATACCGTCAGCAAACGCATGTTGAGTAAGTTCGTTGCTTCTTATAAGCACGACTTCACTCACTGGCATTTCTATATTCCTACAATCTATGGAGCAGGTGAAAATCCAAAGCGTCTCATCCCATACGTTATCAATGCAATTCGTAATGGCGAAGAACTCCACTTTACTGCAGGTGATCAGACCCGTCAGTACATCCATGTGAATGAAGTTCCTCGTATGCTCGCATTGGCATTCGAGAAGAACCTTCCTTCCGGTCTCTATAACATCCAGGGCAAGGAAACCGTAACCGTCAAAGAGATTGTTACCGAGATTCATCATGCTATGGGGAAGGAAGTACCAAAAGGCTGCTTCGGAAGTGTCCAGCGTGCCGATGTGGGTATGAAGTATTTGGCACTTGATGGTAAGAAACTCCATGAGGCTACAGGCTTTGAAGATACAATCAATATTGTTGACATAATTGAAACTTACTAATCCGATTGTTCATGTATCAAAACATAACATTCAATTCATATCTATATAAACTATTTATTGTAGCTGCTTTGTTTGTGGTATTGCCTATTGCACTTAGCCCATTTGCAACAGCAACGGTAAGTAGTTATTTAGCATCATGCATTTGTTTCTTTATTCTAACGATAGTATGTGTCAAATTAATACTTAAAGGCTCGTTCTATATTAGGTATTATGTATTTGCATTCATTGCCCAAATAATTATTGGATTAATGCACTATTTGTACTTTGTGGATCCTCATTATTTTGTAGGAACAGGACAGCCATCTAGCGCATTTTGGCATGAATATTTGACAACATTTGACGCTATAGAACGTTTACAAGAAGCAAGAAGATCAAGTGGCATTTTTTACTGGATGGATGCTTATGAATTTCAAAATTCTCATCCTGAGATTTACCATTTTATAAGCTATCCTTTCTTTTTCCTACAGAATAAATGGATGAATTATTCGCCATTAAATGTATTTTCTTCGCTCTTTACTTCTGTAAATATCTATTTTTTGTGTTGTAGGTCTAGTAGCGTGAATGAAGAATCTAAGAAACTTGTATTAGGTTGGACATCGTTTTTCCCTTCATTCCTTCTAAATGATATGATATGGCGCGATCCTTTTGGAATCTGCCTTATTTCCATAGGTGTTGTCCTTATTTCATTGAGCAATTCAGCTATTGAAAAGTTCTTTTCTTTCATTGTAACTGCAATAGTCTCTTTTTATCAAAGAACGATGTATATCTTAATTGCAGGTATATCATCCTTTTGGGGCTATTTTAATAGGACGAAAAATATTGGATTAAAGCTCTTCTATGTCTTTTTAGGTATAATAGCATTTGTTTATTTAAAGAATATTACAGATTCTGCCAATACTGAGGATTATAATGCTGGTTATGTAAATGCTATGTCTTATTTAGCACTTCCAATAAAAATAATATTTGGAATGATTGGTCCATTTCCCTGGGTTCAATTTTTCAAATCAGTAGAAGTCAATGTTGCATATTCTTGGCAGTTACAGGATTTTTTGATGGGTACTTTCCAGTTTGGATACCTTATTGCACTATTCCACAACTGGAAATCTGTCTCTTTTAAAAATTTGGATACTATGACCATTTTGGGTTTTGGAATTATGCTAAGCGGTTTTTTGTCAAAACAGATGCATATTGGTTATATATCAGAAGGTCTGATATTTACACTGCCTTGGTTTTTTTACCAGGTGCGCGTTGGTTATGCGCGTTACTTTAAGTTATCATTAAGTATTCTAGTTTTCTTAAATATATTAATTCTAATGATCGGAAATGTAGGTTTTAGTAATTTATGGAAATAGTGTATGAGTATTTATAAAGCTTCTATATATAATTACTTCTTTAACTCCATTAATGCAATTATCGTAATTATCAACGGCGTTGTGATGGTCCCGGTATATTTTCACTATATGTCGGTATCTACATATGGAGCATGGCTTGCAACAGGTAATATGGTAGCAATGTTGGGATTGCTTGAGAGTGGATTCTCTAGTGTGATTACGCAGAAGATGGCAGCAGCTATAGGTTCAGGTGACAAAGAGAGATATGGAAAACTTGCTGGTGCCAATATAGTGACAGCAATATTAATAGCTTTTGGAATCCTTTTTCTTGGTTTATGTATTGCCCCTTTCATAACGAATTGGATTAACGTTGAAGAAGCTGTTTCTTCTGAAATTCGTTTGTCTTATATCATAGCATTGTTTGCTTCTTCTGTCGCTATTTGTGTGTCCTTATTCGGGGCTTTTCCGCAGGTATGGCAAGACACTAAGGCGGTAGGTATGATCAATACATGTACTGGACTATTGGCTATTGCATCCTTAATTGCTTTCCTTCTCCTCGGTTTAGGAGTTGTCGCTATCGCAATGAGCTATTTGGTTAGAGCCTTACTCAATCTCACTTGCCAAGGATGGTGGATTATACATAAACAGAATCGAGATTCTATTCAAAAACCAATTTATTCGATATCGGAGAGTAAGTCTTTAGCAAAGGATTGTATTTATCCTTTTTTTTCTAAGTTATCCAGTGTTTTAATGGGTAATTCTCAAAGCTTCATTATTGCCCACTTCATGAATCCGGCTTTGGCTGCAGTATACGATCTCACGTCAAAAGTTTGTTATGTGGCATGTGGATTTGTTTCCCAGACTAACGGTTCATTCTTTGCCCTTTTCTCTCTAACATTGTCTTCTGGCGATAAAGGGAAAATAAATAATGTATTTCGAAATATAACACAATTCTTTGCTATTACGCTTGCTGTCGTTGGCCTATATTCCATTTGTTTTACGGAATCAGTCGTTAACTATTGGGTTGGTCTTGATAAATATGGGGGAACTTGGTTGCTTATTGTGATTGTTGTAGCTAAGATTCTATTTCAGTTCCGAGCATATTGTAACAATATTCTTTACACAGGGGGTATGATTAACAAGTCGGCAAAGTTGGATATTTTATGTGCAATAGCTTATATTGGGATTCTTTTGACCATCATTAAAGCTACCCAGATTTACGCTATACCACTTGCAACACTTGCTGTGAGCCTTTTATTCATAGTTTGGTATTTAAAATTGATGCGCAAGTATCTATCTCTGGAAATCAAAATGCTTGTAATGGAGTTTTTGAAATCGATGGTTGTCATTGTTCCATTTATAATACTTCATTATGTTTTGAGTCCTGACTACCACAATATATATATGTATGTCGGATATTTTGTCGTATTCTCAATGGTTTATTTTACAGCACTTTATCTCACAAACAGGTCTTTCTTTGGTTCATTTGTATCAAAACTCAGAAAAAGATAACATGTTAAATAAACGAGTTCTACTTATTCCAGATGCCTATCTTGGCGACTTCTCGGGAGCTTACGTTAGTCAGATAGCCAAGAAACTTCTCCTTGAACTTGGGTGTACAGTCGCAGTCTATTCTGACGAAGTGACTGAGGATAAAGTGGAAGAAGATGGTACAAAGTTATATTATCGCTATCCATGCAATTTCACTGCCAATTGGTTTCAAGGCAAACATAAGAAACAGTACACGCATGTACTAGACGATTTCAATCCAGATACAATCTTTACACTGGGATCAGTGACCAACAAGAGTATAATCTATTGGTCAATGGCTCGTAAAAGGGGAATAAAAGTCATCTCCAAAATCTTCATGCAAGATTTCTTCTGCTATAATTATTATGCTAATGATGAGAGGGGCCTTTGCACTAAGTGCCTTGACCTTGGTTTTAAAGAAGCTCTATTCCGTAACTGTGTACGATCAAATGATAAAGGGCTGAAAGGGTTCATAAAGAAGCTCAATTCCACAATCAATCGCTATCGACTTCAGAGAGAATTAACTAAGGCTGATGCTGTCATCACATCTTCTCAGCAACAGGTTGGTTTCTACGTTAGATATGGTATCCATCGCGGTCATTGCTATACTACCCCTCTTTACTTCAATGGCGACAAGCTTAAGAAATATAATCCCACTATGGGAGACTATTTTGTGTTTGTAGCTCAAAATCGAATAGATAAGGGTATTCATCTGTTGAAGGATGTGCTGGAGCATTGTAATTCGAACGTAAAGGTGGTCGCTGCATACGCATCTCAAAAGAGTATTGATTTTGCTTTGAATAATTATGGATTACAGACATACGTTGACGAAGGTATTCTCGAAATGCGCAATGAATGTACGTGGAAGACGAACCTTGGAGAAGTTATTGCAGCCAGTCGTGGTGTAATCAATCCATCCATTTGGCCATCTACAACAGAGTTCGTACTTCTCGAGGTTTTAGGCCTTAAGAAACCAGTATTCACATATAAAGTTGGTATTCATCCTGAGATTATTAAATCTGGTTATAATGGATTTGTAGCTGATACATCTGTTGCTATGGCTGCTCAAATAAATGAACTTGCTAATAATAAATATTTATATAAGGACGTCTCTGATGGAGCCTATAAACTCTATCAACAGATGACTGATTGGGAAGGTTGGAAAAACACACTTAAAGAAATATTGGGAAAATGAAGCAAACTATAATACTATCTGGCGGTTTAGGCAATCAAATGTTTCAATATGCATTTTTTTTGAGTATGAAAGCAAAAGGGAAGAGTTGTTCTTTAGATACGACTCTTTTTCAAACTAACAAAATGCATAACGGATTTGAACTGAAGTCTGTATTCGATATTCCGGACTCCCCAAATCAGACATCAGCGTTGCATAGTCTATTGATCAAGATGCTAAGAAGGTATAAACCAAAGAGTATTCTTACAATAGACGAACCATATACCTTTTGTCCAGATGCATTAGAAAGTAAAAAATCATTTCTTATGGGCGATTGGTTATCGCCTAAATACTTCGAGTCCATAAAGGATGTCGTTGTTAATGCATATAGATTTCACAATATTGGTAATAAAAATGTTGATACAGCTAACGAAATGCATGGGAACAATTCTGTTAGTATACATATCCGCAGAGGTGATTACTTGAAACTTCCATATTACTGTGTTTGTAATGAGAATTATTATCGCCAAGCTATAGAACAAATAAAAGATAGAGTAGATAATCCTATTTTCTATGTATTTTCTAACGAACCATCTTGGTGCGATTCGTTTATGAAGGAATTTAGAGTTAATTTCAAGATTGTCAACTGGAACCAAGGCAAAGATAGCTATCAAGATATGTACCTCATGACCCAATGCAAGCATAATATCATTGCCAATAGTACTTTTTCTTGGTGGGGAGCATGGCTTAACAATAATACTGATAAGATCATTGTGGCACCAAGCAAATGGTTCAAAAATAGTGAGCATAATATTAACTGTAAAGAATGGCTTTTAATAGATACTTCAAAATAATATGGCAAATTATGTAATTCAGCATCTTACATCTAAAGATGCACTTCCATGGCTTTTGTATTATATCGTTGACTATACACCTCTTCGTCGATGGCTTTCGGATAAAGTCTATCTGAAGATTCAGTATCGATGTCTTTGTGGGAAACCTCTTAACCTGAAGAATCCACAGTCCTTTAACGAGAAGCTTCAATGGCTGAAGATTTACAACCGCAATCCCGAGTACTCAAAGATGGTTGATAAATACGAGGCGAAGAAATATGTGGCTTCCATCATAGGAGAGAAATATATAATTCCGACACTTGGAGTTTGGGATTCCGTAGATGACATTGATTGGGACTCTCTACCTAACCAGTTCGTATTGAAATGTACTCATGATAGTGGTGGTTTGGTTGTATGTCGTGATAAAAGCAAACTCGACAAAAAGGCTGCAATAAAAAAACTCAAAGCATCTTTTAAGGT
>OGKD01000849.1_pt1 | contig 19152 bp, 31 predicted proteins | sample 1572371 | NCBI WGS metagenome assembly OGKD01 (sample SAMEA2582096, study PRJEB24529) | metagenome | biome: Human gut stool | place: China | collected 2011 | reverse complement strand
CATGGCAGCGGTGGTCGTCCAGAGCACGTTGCTCTTGCTGGACCCGCGGAACTCCCGCACCCGCAGCGTTGTATCGGTGCTGTAGGGCATCGGGTCGTTCTCACGCAAAGTATAGCGGAAAAACTTGTTGTCATAGGAGTCGTACACGTAGACCTTTGGCATAGCTTATCCCTCCTGACATTCGCGGCAGAGCCCCTGCGCGGCCAGACGCAGGCTCTCCCATGTGTCGGCGTCCACGACGCCCAGCGTTTCCAGCCCGGCGGTCAGCTGGTAGCTTTCCAGCGCGGCCTGGGTCTCGGTGTCGAGCAGGCCGGTCTCGGGCACAAAATCGGCGGTCTGGTCCGCGGCGGCAATGATGTTCAGCCACTTCTGCACCTGCAGGACCGCGGGCCCGGCGCTGCCCAGTGCCAGCGCACTGGCGGGCCAGACGCCGCCCGGTTTGGGGCTGGGCCCGGCGGGGTTCGCGGCTAACAGCTGCTCGGCGGCATCGCGGAACACCTTCCAGTCCGCCGCCGTCACCGCGCCGGTCTCGGTCAGCCCGAAGTACCGCTGCGCACTGCGCACGGCAGTTTCCAACTCGAGGTCAAAGGTACTGTCGGGCGTGTCACTGGCCGTAAAGTTGATTTCCGGTATCCACTGACTCAAAAAGAGCAGCAGCCGATTCAGCCGCAGCACCGCCGCGCCGGTGTCGCCGGGGCGCAGCGTGGCGGCGGGCGCAGGCAGGCTGACCGTGCGCACAACGGGGCCGCTGGCTTCGAGTGCCTGCGCGGCGTCGTACAGGCTTTGGAACGTCAGCCGCCCGACGACGCCGTCCACCGTCAGTCCGGCGCGGGACTGCCACGCCTTAACGGCCCGCGTCGTCGCCGCACCGAATTTTCCGTCCACGGCCACGCGCGGCACATCGCTGTAGTAGGCCGCCAGCCGCCGCAGGTAGTATTGCACGGCCCGCACGGCGGTGCCGCTGCTGCCCGCCCGCGTGGTGGTCGTGAACTGCCCGGGCGCGACGTTGGGAGCCACAATTTTGTTTGCCACGGCCAGCCCGACCTCCTTCAGCTTGTTCCACGTGCTGCGCCCGACGACGCCGTCCGGCGTCAGCCCAAACAGCGTTTGAAATGCCTCCACCGCGCTGACCGTCGCTGCGCCGTAGCTGCCGTCCACGGTCACGGTGCGCAGTGCGCTGTAGTTGTCCGCCGCCAGCCGCAGCCAGAACTGCACAAGCCGCACCTCCATGCCGGCGGCGCCCCGCCGCAGCGCTGTGCCCGACCACGCCGTCCGCCGTCAGGCTTTGCTTCTGCTGGAACGCCCGCACGGCCCGCTCGGTTGCCGCGCCGTATCTGCCGTCCACCGTCACGCGCACCAGCGACGAATCAAACTGCGCTAAATCCGAAAGCCAGAATTGCACCTGCTCCACGCTGCTGCCCGTGCTGCCGCGCCGCAGAACAGTCCCCGGCCAGCCGCCCGCGCTCTGGGTGCCCTCGGCAGTCTCGCCCTCGCTCGTCAGCTCAGCCAGGTCCTTGACGCTGACATAAATAAAGCTCACCTTGTTCCACGTTGCCCTGCCGACCACGCCGTCCGCCGTCAGGCTGAACTGCTTCTGGAATTTCTTCACGCTGTTCTCGGTGGCCTCGTCGAAGGTGCCGGTCACGGTGGGCTTGCCGAAGGACGGGTAATCCTTGGCAATGCGGGAAAGCTGCTTTTGCAGGATGCGCACATTCGTCCCGGTGCTGCCGCGCCGCAGCGGGCTGCCCGGATAACTGGACGGGATGGCGGCAATGTTGTCGGTTGTGACCAGCTGCACGCGGTTTCCGTAGTAGTACCGCAGGATTTGCAGCGCGTTCATGCCCTCCCGCGCGCGGTCCACCGTGCCCCACTGCTTCATGCCGGGGCAGGTCACGGTCTTGCCGTCGCAGTATTCGGTAAAGTACGGTTCGGCGTCGCCGCTGCGCTGGACAAAGGTGCTGAACAGTTCGGCGGTCAGCCGCTCCATGACCGCAAACACCGTGCGCCCGTTGACATAGGCCTGGTCGTACCCCGGCGACCCCGTGATGTTGAAGCTGTACCCGCGGCTGGGATACCACTCGGTCCAGATGCGGTTCAGCGCCAGACTGACCTGCGCGATAATGTTGGCGCGCAGGGCCTCTTCCGGCCAGGAAAGCGCGCCCACCCCATTGCAAGCCGCCGCGAAAAATGGTATACTGATTTCATAATGGTTTAAGCACAGGAAAAGGGGAATGTAGATGAAGATCGGATTTGATAACGACAAATATCTTGCGATGCAGTCCGCCCATATCCGGGAGCGTATCGCCCAGTTTGACAATAAGCTCTATCTGGAATTTGGCGGCAAGCTGTTTGACGACTACCATGCGTCCCGCGTGCTGCCGGGCTTTCAACCTGATTCCAAGCTGCAGATGCTTTTGCAGCTCAAGGAGCAGGCCGAGATCGTCATCGTCATCAGCGCCGAGGACATCGTCGCCAACAAGATGCGCGGTGACTACGGCATCACCTACGATGTGGACGTGCTGCGCCTGATCGATGCCTTCCAGGGCGTCGGTCTGTTTGTGGGCAGCGTCTGCGTGACGAAGTACACCGATGCGCCCGAGGTCACGGCGTTTGAGCAGAAGCTCAACGGCCTGGGCATCCGCACCTTCCGCCACTACAAGATTCCCGGCTACCCCAACGACGTGGCCCACATCGTCAGCGATGACGGCTACGGCAAGAACGATTACATCGAGACCGAGCGCCCGCTGGTGGTCATCACGGCCCCCGGCCCCGGCAGCGGCAAGATGGCGGTCTGCCTGTCCCAGCTCTACCATGAGTACAAGCGCGGTGTCAAGGCGGGCTACGCCAAGTTCGAGACCTTCCCCATCTGGAATCTGCCCCTCAAGCATCCCGTCAACCTGGCCTACGAGGCTGCCACCGCCGATCTGAACGACGTCAACATGATCGACCCGTTCCATCTGGAAGCCTACGGTAAGACGACGGTCAACTACAACCGCGATGTGGAGATTTTCCCTGTCGTCAATGCAATGTTTGAGCTGATTGCAGGCAAAAGCCCTTATCGCTCTCCGACAGATATGGGCGTCAACATGGCAGGCAACTGCATCATCGATGACGATGTCTGCCGTGAAGCGTCGCTGAATGAGATCGTGCGCCGGTACTTCAAGTGCCTCTGCGACCAGAAGGCCAGCGGTGTTGTCAAGCCGGAACGTTTCAAGCTCGAGCTGCTCATGAACCAGGCGGGCATTGCCTTGGGTGAGCGTGAGGTCGAAAAGCGTGCCCATGCCATGTCCGAAGCCACTGACGGTCAGCCTGCCGCTGCGATTGAACTGGCCGACGGCACGATTGTCACAGGCAAGACCGGCCCGCTGCTGGGTGCGGCATCCTCGGCCCTGCTGAACGCTCTGAAAAAGCTGGCCGGCATCGATCAGGAGACCGATCTGGTTTCCGCCCGCGCCATCGAACCGATCCAAACGCTCAAGACAAACTACCTCGGCAGCAAGAACCCGCGCCTGCACACCGACGAGATTCTGATCGCCCTGTCCAGCTCGGTCTCCGAAAATGAATACGCCGCCAAGGCCATGGAGCAGATCCCCAACCTGAAGGGCTGCGACATCCATTCCACCGTCATCCTCTCCAGCGTGGATGCTGACACCTTAAAGAAACTCGGCATGTACCTGACCTGCGAACCGACCTATGAGGAAGACGACAGGATGTACCATAAAAAGTAAGCTATATATATAAATAAGTAGAGGAGAGGCCCGCCTCTCCTCTTTTGTTGTAGTGGGAAAATTCACCCCTCCCGCGCACCCTTCCACCACCCCCCATAATTTGTGCCCGCCAACCGCCGTCACCCCAATATACACCTTGCCCAAACTTCTCCCTCAAACTTTGTCGAAAAAATCAAAAAAACTTGCAAAAACCTGTTGACAAAGGTCATACTACTTGCTATAATAATCAAGCTGTCTCGCGAGCCCAGCCCGCGGCGGCAGCCGCTGGAGCCTTTACCTACAGCTTGTACGCCGTTTTTTGAAGAAAGCTTCTTCAAAAAACTTTGCTGCCGTCAAGATGCTACGTAACATTTTGTAGATGTGCACAAGGTTGGATTTGTGAAGTTGTGCAAGGTGTGGGGAAAATGGAGAAAAAAGCACGCCAAATGGCCTGACAGTACAGACACTTTAAAAAAAATGGGTGTCTGTGCTGTCAGGCTATTACGGCTCCACGGATTCTGATTTTTAGGTTTGTTTTTCTGTCGGTGAGCATCTTCTGGGTCGCTCTGCGCTCTGGCGCAGGGCGACTTTTTTGTTTGGTTGCTCTCCGATAGAAAAACGGAATAAGGTGCCTGCGGCGCTTGTGCCGCTCAAACGCCGACCCTTTATAAATTGTGAGTCGGCTATCAAAGGATGCACAGTGCCCGCGTTCGCGGGCCGCGCGTCTAAGGTGTCTTTTTATTCCTCAACGCTTTTTCTGTACTGCTTAAACCGCGAGATTGAAGAAGGAATACACTTTCTCTGGATTGTAAAGATTCAGCTTTTGCAATTCATCCCGGAACAGGTCGCCGCTGCTCTTGCCGTCGAACATTTCTCTAGGGTAACCATTGATGAAGTGCTGGGCTAGTGTGGCGTCATGCTGTGTTTTCTTTTTCATGCTTTCCCCTTTGGGGAAATGTCTGCGCAGGAGTTTATTATTATTCTCGTTACTGCCGCGTTCATGCGGTGCTTGCGGATGGCAGTAGAACACCGGGACACCGAGATTATCAAAACCGTCTTGGTCGGCAAATTCGCAGCCGTTGTCGCTGGAAATAGTAAGAAACAGTTTATTGAAGTCTCTGCCGAGTTTTCGCTTCAAACACTGCATGGCTTTGGTGGTGCTGGCAGCCGTCTTATCGAGCACTTTCATCACAATTTCCTGTCGGGTCATTCGTTCCGTGATGACAAGGCAGGATTCTTTTTTACCTTTACTACTGCCGATTATACTGTCAATTTCCCAATGACCGAACGCATCTCGAAGGTTTATATTTTTCGGACGCTGTTCAATACTGCGGTGCAGGATGTTTCGTGCACGGATAGGCTGTTCGTCTGCCTGTACGGTATTTTTCCGCTTTTTGGGGTGTCCGACAGGCAGGTGTTTATAACTCACGTTGGGGATAAGGCCCTCTGCTATGTAGCGGTAAAGTGTTTGCTTGGAAACTGTCAGGCCGTAGATGTCGCCAACCAACTGAATAGCAGCATAGGGACTGTATTTCATTTTAATACAGGACGCAACGGCAGCGGCATACGCATGGTTATTGCCGAGCTTCAATCCTTTACTATGGGCTGTTTTCTGGTAGTCTGCGTATTTCTGGGCAGCATAAGCGTCGTATACTTTTGTCGTGAGCCAGGTTGCACCATCCAAGTGGTCAACCTGGCCTTTTTTTATTTCTTTGGTAACGGCAGAACGGCAGCAGCCTAAGAAGTCTGCTATGTACTGGTGAGTATGTCCGGCCTTACGCAGTGTCTCGATTTTTGCACGTTCGTCTTTGGTGAAGTGTTTTCCTTTTGGTCGTGGTTCAGTTGTCATTTCTATGTACTTCCTTCCGTCAGCTTCATGGACATTATGGCTTGTCCGTCGCAGAAGTAAAGGTCGGGTAGTATTTTCTCCGCTCCGCAAATCTCCACCCCTCCGGGGTAGTATTTGCTGCACGGAGAAAATCTCCACCCTCTCTTGACTTCTGTTCCTGCCAAGCGTGCCCCAAATATAAGCTGACGGAAAGGCAGATTAAGCGTTCCCTTTGGTGGGACTGCTCGTGGGGGCCCAACAATCCGTACTGGGCCCCCGTCGCAGCCCCAGCGGGGGGCCTGTAAACGGGCCCGCACATAAGGGAAGGTTCCTAAAGTGTGGCTCTTTCCATTATTTCTACACCTTGAATCAAGGATGATTGGAAACGCATTAGTTTCATATAGGGTACGTCTGGGGGGCCATATATGCAAGCCCCCCAGACTGCAAGTGCTGCGTTTCCAATCCCCGCGCTTTTATAAATTGGGCGCGGCGCTCTCCGAGCGTCCTTGATTTCAAGGTGTTTCTTAGGCTCAAAGAGCCACACAAGGCTCTAAACAGAATTGGAGGTATTTCAAATGACAGCAACGTACAAGATGGCAACGAAACATCAGCAGGTCGCAAAGGACATTGTCCGAGCAGCAAAGGAACTGAACTTGACGCTCTGGTTCAAATGCAACAAGCAGCTGCATCAAGTTGAGTTTCAGCTTGAAACAGATGCTTACGGCATCAATCAGATGAACGCGCTCTTGAAGGCTTACAGGTCGGCAAGGGCAAACGGCTAAGGTTCGCAGCCCCCGAAAGGGGGCTTTTTTAATTTACAGCTGTGCTAACAGGCTATACGGGCATTTGGAGGTAATCAATATGACCGTTCGTTACAATGTTTCCGTTCGTAGTTTCTCGTTCTGGGGCGACGCAATCAACACGCGCTGTGTTCTTTCTGATGAGCAGTGCGACATGGTTGAAATGGTACTTCGCAACGAGTACGGCGACGCGATAAGTGCTTGTACGCTGAACGACATCTTCGAGTATGACCGTGACTACATCGCAAACATCGTTGGTTATGCGTCTTTCAGAGACTTACTTGAATCTGATGATGAATAAGCAGTTGCCCCCGAAAGGGGGCTTTTTCTTTTACGTTTCTGGGGTACGTGGGGTACGGACAGATAGGTTCGATTGCCCAAGGGAAACACCCTAAAGCCCTTATCCCTTTTCTTCTTTTTCTTTTTTGTTTTTGGAGGTTTTGAAAATGACTGCTAAAGAGTATTGCACTTCTCACGACGCTATCGCTTATTACAGCGGGTTGTCTGGTTTGGAGATTCACGGTATTGAGTACGGTGTTGACGATTATGTCTACTGTGCTTCTGGTGCTTGGGTAGGCAAGTATAGTTACCATCGTGTGAAGGTTCTGTACTCTGCTAAGGGGGATGCTTATATCCGTATTCACGGTTACAGGATTCCGTTATCTGATTTCATCCGTATTTGATTTTGGTTCGTTGCCCCCGAAAGGGGGCTTTATTTATTTTACACTATATTTTGGAGGTATTTGAAATGAAAATTCGTACTACTAAAAAGGCTATTCGCGTTGCTTACTCGAACATCATCTGCTTGAGCTACTGCTCCTTGCGTGCGCTTGATTATCTGGATGCAGATTATTACGGTACGCGCTGCGAGGGATGGGCATTTGATGCCTATATCATTTCCAACGATACAGTTATCGTTACAGGGTATGCACCGTTCGGCAATGTCAAGCCGACATACACGGTCATTGAAAACTATAACAAGAAACTTGTACCGATTGTCGATAAGTACAGAGAGACAGTCAATTATGAACGGTTCATCAGCGAGGTTCAAGAACTTGTAAAAGAGTTCGCTGTTGAAGTTACTGATAGAGTTTGCCCGTTCTAAGTAGATTCTAAATTTACAAGCTGTGCTAACAGGCTATACGGGCTTATGGAGGTATTGAAAATGAAAAAGAATATGAATGTGACCGTTTGTAAAAAGACGATGTTTGACCGTGAAGGGATTGCGATATTGGATTATGCAGGTGGGTTGGATAAATTTTACCCCAATCGAAAAAAGGCTTTATATGACTGATACAACATATGAGGTCGGCTCTGAATTTTTCCGTTACATTGGAATTTTGCAAGACTTGGGCTATAAAGTAAATTTTAAGCTCTAAAAGGAAGTGAATAAAATGAATAAGGTCATTGATAAAGATAACAGTGGGATGGTACGCTATACTGACTTGAACTTAGGTGATATGTTTCAATATGGTAAGATGGGAGATTATTGCATGAAAACATCTAAAGGTCGTCTTAACCTTATGACTGGAATCGTTGTGAGTTTTCTTGAAGAGTGAGAAATGCGGGCGGGGCGGGGGTTTTGAGCGCAAAAAGGTGGAAAAAGGCGGGAAAGGACGCGAGAGCGCGGTTTTTAATGAGGGTTAAACGAAATTGAACGCGAAATTTTGCAAGTTGGCGGGATGCTGGCTTGCAAAATTTTTTGCCCTTTTTGTGGGTAAAAACGGCTGATCGGCGGCTGGATGGCGCAGCGGGCGCGGGGCGTTTGAAAAGTGTTTAAACGGCGTTTAAAAAGTGCTTCAAATAAGCGCTTAAATATCGGAGTATCGTGTTTTAACAGGCGTTAAAACAATTTAAAAGGCGGCAACCAAACCTATGCACACTGCATAAGTCTGGCTGCCGCCTTTTATAATTTCAGTCGGACATTTTGCGTCCGACTGAAATTCGCCGTCCTATTACGATACAACGTCAAAAAAAGAAAATCATCTAAAAACGGAAATTGCTACGATGTCCGACCAAAAAATAATGTTTGAACACCATGTATAACGCATGGCGTTGTTTCCAAACAAAACACATACCGAGTCTATTCCGATGGGTAATATATTTCTTGAAACGATTTGAGTTCATCAGAGATTGAACTTATGCAAAGCCCCCGCTTTGAATTCAAATCAACGTTTCCTTCTTCCATAATGAGCTCAGAGTGCATAGAAGAGGTATACTCGACTCCAATTCTACCTAAATGTTCATATAGCTGGAGAGAGTCTATGATGAAGGCCTCGTCTTTATAATCTAAGACATACTCTATTTGTGCAAGAATTCTTTGAACGTGAATTTGAACTTCTGGTAATGAGTGGGAGGCAAGTGCTACCACATTCTGCAACAAACGTGCATTAAAATTGTTTTCGTCGTTCTGTGTAATATAGTCGAAATCATTATCCCTACTGCGATCATGCCGTTTGTTGCTTTCCCCTCGCAGATAGGCTCCTGACACATTAAAAAACTGTTCCAGTATAGCCATTGCTTTTGAGTTTGGCTGCCTGTAACCGTTTTCGTAATTGATGATTGACTTCTTGCTAAGTCCAGTTTCCTTCGCTAAATCATTCTGGGAAAGTCCGTTTTCCTCACGCAATGCCTTAAGACGCGAAGCAATACTCATGTGGAACACCTCTACTTTATTAAAAGAAAGTATAGCACACATTCCCCATTTGGGCAATATAAATAGAATAAATTCTTGACAATTCCCCTTTCGGGGAATATAATATAGAAAAAGTATTCCCCGAAAGGGGAACGAAAGGAGCCGTGCAAGATGTACTTAATTCCCAAAAGATTAGAGATAGAAAAAAGACGCAACAAGAAGGGACTTAGCGCTTATGGTTTAGCAATGAAGGCGGGTCTCGATAAAAAAGCGATTTACCGCATTGAGGCTGGCGATAGCGAAAGAACTCACAACTTGAGAGCCCAAGCCATTGCAAATGCACTCGACTGCGCGGTTGAGGAGATCTTTATAGTGCCCACAAAGAAAAATTCATAACAGCCGAAACAGTCCTTCGGGACTGTCTGCCGGGAGTGGCCGCCCGGTACTGATGATGGCAGGCCAGAAAGGAAGATCTAATATGGAACTCGCAGCAAACGACAGACTTATTGTAAAAAACATTCTTGTGCAGCAGGTAGGATTTCTGGGTGATGCTTCGGAGAGGGCAAAAGATAATACCGAGCTTCTGACACTGACGGCAGAAATGCTGGACGCTTTGAAGATGATTGTTCTTTTCGATGGCTCGCAGGAAAAAGACAGAAGAGCCGGACTTTCCGAGGAAGATGATTGCACTAAAAAGCCTGCGCTCACCACTGATCAGGGGCAAAGGCAGCTTATGGAAGCAAAACGCATGCTCGAACGTGAGATTGCGACGGGGAGTCTCAAAGGCTTATTTTAAGTCGCCGACATCAATGCCATAAACCAAGAGATTCTCCCGCAGTTGATTGTGATAGCCCATGAGGGCACCACTTATCATTGCGTACACCACTTTATATTCTTCCTCAGAAGCAAACGCTTTGGCAACATCCTTCAAAGAATTTGCGTTTAGAGTGCCCAGAGCGTTTCCCATTGAAGTAAGCATACATTCACGAATGCTGACGTGTGCCGAAGGAGCAATCGCAACATCAAAATCACAATCTTCGTCGCAAATGGTTGCAATTTTGTTGCGCAGTTCCTTCCCCACGGGGGCTTTGCAGAAGGGGCAATTGATATTTTTCCCTTGCTCTACATCGGATTCAAAAACGCGGAAGGAGTTTGTGCATCGCTTACAGGTCAGACGAATGTACATAAAAACACCTCACAGGCAAATTTCCTGCCGAGCAGGATAAAAACAGTATAACAGAGAAAACGCAGATTGAACAGCCGAAACAGCCCTCCGGGGCTGTCTACCGGGAGTGGCCGCCCGGTACTGATGATGGCAGGCCAAGGAGAGCGGTATGAAAATTATAGAAGCCATACAGGAAGCCTACGGCCCGGAGTACACCACGCTGGAAGATGCCATCCGCTGGTGGAGCGGGCCGCGGGCATGGCGCGAGGATTTTACCGCTGTCCTAATTTTAAGGAGCGGTAAAAGACCGTATAAACAGCATTTAAGCGAGGTGCAATTTGACGATGACGAACATTGATGCAGGCAGCCAGCACATCCGCAGGCTGCCGGACAGGCCGATTGTTGGGGAAACTTACCCCAACGCCGGAGAGTTTTACAAGGTGGATCGGTATGATGCCGAGCGCGATCTGGCATGGGTACACAGGCCGAAGGACGGCTGGAAGTGCTGCGCACACGGCCCTGCGCTGTACGATGTGCCGGGTCGGGGCATTGAGTTGCGGTGGAATTACAGCACCGGGGGCCAGTTCAGTGCCGACGATTGCGGCGAAAGGTGGTGAACGCTATGACCCTCCAAGACTGGGCGATGGTTCTGGCAATCAGCTCTATTCTTCTCAACATTCTGGCCGAGATCATCAAACATTGGTGAAAAAAGAACAGTGTAAATCAATTTTATCAATAAGCCGAAACGCCCCGCGCGGGCGTCACTGTGAGATGACCTACACAGTCTGATGATGGCAGGTCAGAAAGAGGTGATTTTTTGGAAGCGTTATTGAAAGCATCGGAAGCCAGTGCCTTGATGGGCGTGTCTATGCGACATGTCCGCAGAATGGCGCAATCTGGTGCGCTTTCCTATCAAATCCACATGAACGCTCAGAACAGGCCGGAGTACCTGTTCCCGCTTTCCAGCCTGCCCGATGCGGCGCAACAGAAATATTTTGCGGAGCACGCGCCCGCTGCGCTGCCTGCGGCGGCTCCGGCCAAGGCGAAAAAGGCTGACAAGCCCGCCGCCTGCAAACCGCTGGAAGCCTACACTGCCGAGGAACGCGGTGAAATTGGGTACTGGATAACAACCGTTGACCGCTGGCAGACCTACCGCAACAAGGCCGGGGCAAAAAAAGCCGAGTGCGACGAAAAATTTGTGCTGCTGTGCCGGATGGAAGAGCCAGACCGTCAAATCAGCGTGGAGACGCTTTACAGGAAGTGGGCGGCCATCCGCGAGGGTGACTATGGCGCACTGGTGGATATGCGCGGCAAGGCCCGCAAGGGCATGAGCAAGATGCCGGAGGCTATTGAGAGAGTTTTTCTGTCACTTTTTCTTGATGAAAGTCAGCTTCCCGTGCCCCGCTGCATTGCGCTGACGGAAGAGTGGGCACAGCAGAATATGCCCGAAGCGATGCCCCTGCCGGGGTATCATACTTTCTACCGCAAAGCAAAGGCTGTGCCTTACCCGGTCATGGTTTTGTGCCGTATGGGCGAGAAAAAATACTATGACCTGTGCAGCCCCTACATACGCCGCGAATATGAGAGTATCAATGCCAACGACTTCTGGGTAGGCGATACCCACACCCTTGATGTGGAAAGCATGGGGCCGGATGGTACGCTGCACCGTCTGTATCTGAGCGCGTGGCTGGACGCCCGCAGCGGTATCTTTACAGGCTGGTATGTCACGGACAGCCCCGGCAGCCAAGCGACGCTGAACGCGCTGCGCAAGGGTATCTTGAAGTTTGGCATTCCGAGCCGCGCCTATGTTGACAATGGCCGAGAGTTCTTGACCTACGACATCGGCGGACGCGGCCACCGCGCCAAGAAGCGACTGGCCGACGGCAGCGAGCCGTTTGCGCCGCCCGGTGTTTTTGAGCGGCTGGGCATTGAAATGACAAACGCTATTGTGCGCAATGCCCGCGCCAAGCTTGTCGAACGTCGGTTTGAGGATGTTAAAAACTATATTTCCCGACTGTTCCCCACCTACACAGGCGGCAACGTGGTCGAGAAGCCGAACCGCCTAAAGGCCGTTTTGAAGCGCGGGGAGCATATCCCCACCGATGCCGAAGTCATTGCCGCTGTCGACACCTTGATAGAAGGCTACATGAACTGCGACGACTACGGCGGCAGTGTGGCCGAGGATAAAGGTAAGAGCCGCATACAGGTCTGGCACGAGAGCCTGCGCAACGGCGTGGCCCGCCGCCCCGCCAGTGACAACGATCTGCAGCTGATGCTGCTGCGCACCAGCAAGCCCGTCCGCATCGGACGGCGCGGCGTGACCTTGAAGCTGCACGGCTTGGAGTTGGATTTTTACACCCCGGAACTGGTAAATATGCGCATGAAGGAGAAAGTTTATGTGCGGTACGACCCGGAGGATCTGTCCAGCGTGCGCGTCTACGATATGGAAGACCGCTTCTTGTGTGTAGCACCGCAGAACAAGCTGACAGCCGGGTATCTGGAAAATCAAGAACAGATCGCCGACCTTATGGCCGCCAAGCGCCGCGCCGAAAAAGCCGTGCGGGAATATGGCGCAGCCCTCCGGCTTCCGGATGATCCAGACCGCGCCCTTACCCTTGCAACGGCGCTGGCACAGCGCAATCTGGATGCACTGGACACCTTCCCCAGCCCGAAGTTGATACAGCTGCAGCAATCTGCCCGCGAAGAACCCCTGCTTAAAGCTGTCGGTGACATTGACATCGGCAGGATGAACGAGAACATCATCAGACAACGAGGAGGAATTGAAGATGGAAAAGACCTATAACCCCGCGCTGATCCAGCGCACGCAGCGTTACATGGAGACGCACAGCATCAGTCAAAATCAGTTTGCCGCTAAAGTGAATCTTTCCAGCGCGGCACTGAGCAGCTACCTCAATCAGAAGTATAAAGGCTCGGTGGAAGCCGTCGAGCGGCAGCTGAGCGAGTTCTTCAAGCTGGATGAAGAGGCCGAGGCCGCCGCCGAGAAGACCGCCAGCCTGCTGCCCCGCGCGGCGTATGTGCCGACCAGCATCAGCGAGGATGTCTGCCAGAGCATCCGCTTTGCCCAGCTGGAGCATTGCATGGTCGTGCTGCACGGTGATGCGGGCGTCGGCAAGAGCAAGGGCGCACAGAAGTTCCTGCGCGACCATCCCACGAACGCGGTGGGCATCAGCATCACACCCAGCACGGGCACACTGAACGGCTCTATCAAGCTGCTGGCCCGCGCCCTGCGCGTGCCGGAGTGCCGCAACAAGATGGATCAGATGATGGCACTGCGTTCCCGCCTTGACGGCACAAACTGGGTCATCGTTATTGACGAAGCCCAGCACCTCAAATATGCGGCGCTGGAAGAAATCCGCTCCCTGACGGACGACAACCCCATGACCGGGGAGCACGGTGTCGGCGTGGTGCTCATCGGCAACAGCGAAGTGTACAGCCGCCTGCAGGGCCGCCAGCAAGCGCAGTTTGCGCAGCTATTCAGCCGCATCCGTATGCAGCGCGAGTACACCACCCGCAAGGTTAAAGAAGATGATGTGCGGAAGCTGTTCCCAGTGCTGGCCGAGCAGAACGCCCGCAAGGAGCTGGACTTTCTGCTGAGCGTCTGTCGCAGTCCGTGGGGCATTCGTGGTGCAATGAACCTGTACACCAACGCGGCCAGTGCCAACGATGTAAGCTATGAAAACCTGTACCGCATGGCCGCCCATATGGGCATCGGTATGCTGGGCGCGGTTTGAGGAAGGGAGTTTTTTGATGAATTTGAAGTGCGGTTATTTTGCCGTGGGCGGCATTATGTGCGGCTCTCTGGTGGGCATCTTCATCGGAGCGCTGGCCGTGAACGCCAGCCTCGGCTACATGATCCTGCTGCTGGGTGCGTGGGGGCTGTGCCTTTACATCACATCGCGCAGCCTTATGGACGATGCCCGCCGCGAGGAGGCGGTGCTGAACCAGCCCGCCGAGGAATTTGACAATCCCGACGAACTGCCATCCCTTTACTGGGAGGGCTATGACCGAGGCTATGAAGACGCCCTTGAAAGCATGGCCTACACCCGCCCGCCGCGTGTGCGGCCACCCAAGAGCAAGAAAAAAGGTGCTTAGTTTAACAACACCCCCTGCGGGCAGATGCCCGCACCTTAATGCAGCCGCCCGGATGGGCGCGGGTCTCAAGCCCCGGCAAATGCAGAGAGAGGAAGGAGTGTTCTTGTGAAAAAAGAAGATTGGGAAAAGGCCAAGAGTAGACTGCGTGCTCCACTCGGACAAGTCGATTTGCTGTGCGATGGGTACAGCGTCACACTTGTCAATGAGTGCATCAGCATGTTCCGCAACGGAATAGCAGTGTATGTCAATGGCGAAATACGCGGTTCATGGTTTGTGCAAGATTGCGAGGAGCGCCGGAGGTTTATCCCTCAAAAAGAAACTTCCTTGATGACCCGCAAGCAGATTGCCGCTTATAACAAGATGCCGAAGAAAGACCGAGGACAGCTTAAAAAGTTCCGCGAGAAAACCTTCACGGCCTATCAGACACACTGGACGAACTGGCAGGCGCTTGTCAAGCATTTTGAAGCCAACAATGCCGACATCCGCCTTGTCACGCCGCAATAAAGCAAAGGAGTACATATCTATGGCAAGAAAGAAAGTAACCAGCGTTCCGGCGCTGGCCGACTGGGGCGCAGTGGACAACGCCCTGCGGGACATCCGGGAGTGCCAGCACACGCTGGCGGAAATGGCTGTCCAGCGTGACCGCCAGATAGACAGCATCAAGGCCGACTACGCACAGGGGGCTTTGCCGCTGCAGAACCGGGTCAAGGCGCTGGAAAGCGAGGTCAAGGCATACGTTGATCTGCATCGGGCCGAACTGGACGGCAAGAGCCGCGCTCTGAACTTCGGCACTGTCGGCTACCGTGTCAGCAGCAAGCTGATGCTTGCCAGCAGCCGCGTGGCCGAGGCCATCGCCACACTGAAGGTGCTGGGGCACACCGAACTTATCAAAACCACTGAAACGCTTGACCGTGAGGCTCTGAAGCGCCAGCCCGGTGATATTTTGCAGCAGGTGGGCGCTTACATCCGCACGGTGGATGAGTTTTACTATGATGTGAGCAGCAAGGAGGCCGACGCGTGATGACTTCTATCGCAGGCGGACTGAACACGGGCATCTGGCTCTGCGCTGTGGTTCTGGGTGCTACCGGGAGCGCCATCATCGTAACGGTGGCGGCATCGCTGCTGTGCGCAGGCGTGAAGTGCATCGTTAAACATTTTAAGAACGGCGGCTGACGCCGGGAAGGGAGGCTACTTATGGCCGGGAGCGGATGCAACGCTTATCAAATCCGAAAAATTTACGCTATCGGCGGCGCTCTGGGCATGGTGAAGCGGAACGAGGAAGACGACTTGCTGCATGAGTTGGTCGAGGGCATGACCGGGAAAAAGAGCATTAAAGCCTTGACCTACGGCGAAGCCTGCAAGGTCATCGGCGAGTTGGAGGGGCGGCAAGGAACGCCCCCGCCCCGCAAAAGCGGAAAGCCGCTCCGCAAGACCGCACCGGGCCACACCAGCGAGGGGCAGCGGCGCAAGGTCTGGGCGCTCATGTATCGGCTGCAGGATGCCAGCCCCAGCAAGGCCCCGCTCGGTGACAGGCTGTGCGCCATCATCAAGAAGGAACTGGGCATGGATGCCTTCCCGAAAGACCCCTTCGCGTGGATCAGCTACAAGGACGGCAACAAGCTGGTCGAGGTTTTGAAGGGCTACGTCAAGACCGCGCAGAAGAGCCGGGGTGATGCCGATGGATGAGTGGGAAATCCACCCCGACGATCTTTCCCCTGCTCAGCGGGAGGTGGCCGACCTCATCGGCTTTGAGAACTATTTGAAGCTGATCGACGTGTACGCTGCCGAGACGATCTACATACCGAAGCGCGACAGTTTTGAGCGGATCGCCCGCAATCAGCGCATCGTGGAGGAATACAACGGCGACAATCTGAAAGCCCTTGCCAAGAAGTACAACTTGACAACGGTGACGGTGCGGGCCATCGTGGACGAAAAGCACCGGGAAATCCGGGCAAAGCCTCTTGATGGGCAAATGAGTTTTTTTCCGCCAGAACGTAAAGTAAAATATTAAAATGCTTAATCTGGCCCATTTTGCGAATCGTGAGTATCATTGGTTATAGAAACCAGTGACACTCACGATTTTTTAGTTTAGGGGTACGGATTATGGAGTTTGATGCGGGGACGTGGTGGCTGATTGGAATCCTGCTGACGTTCTTGATTGGAGCGTTGGGCTGGATGGTAAAACGCAGCCTTGACAAAATCGAGCGGAAACTTGACAGTGCGGCAACTAAGACCGAACTTGAAAAAGAGGTCGGCGAGTGCAAACAGCAAATTGCGGAAATTCAGCACACCTACACGACCAGAAGCCAGCACCAGCAGGACTGGACTGAATGCCACAACGACATCAAGTCCATCCAGCGAAACTTTCTGACAAAGGAAGACTACTTCCGGGAGCAGGCAAAAACCGAAAAGAAGCTCGACCAGATATTGAACCTCTTGATGAAAGGACGACTCTCCGATGAATGAAAAAGAAATGCTGATGAAGCAGCTGCGTGCTAACGCCTTTCCGCACAATAACGGCAAGGTCATGCAGGCCATCAACATCATCCGGCACAGCTACAACCGCTTGACCGATGTACAGCAGGCGGCGCAGATTTGGGGCGTCAGCCAAGATGACTTCCTCGACTGCATCAATTATCTGGCGATGGCAAAGTACATCCAGCTGCGCACGATTGCGGACAAAATCCTTGTTCCCGACTTTGCAGACATCGGCTGGGATTTGCTGGAAGCCAAACTCACCGCCGAGGGAATCAGCGTTCTGTGTCACAAAACCAAGGACGAAATGATCGAGGTGTGATATGAGTAGTTGGCCGTTAAATGGCAAAAAGGGCGGCAACCGCAAGCACAGCAAGATCGACACCCTGCCCCCGGAGATGAAAGCCACCGTGGAAGAGATGATAATGGATGGCAGTGCCACCTACTCCGACATCGTGACCTATCTGGAGCAGCAGGGGTACAGTCTTTCCGTTTCCAGCGTCTGCCGCTATGCACAGGGGTATGTGGAGAACCTGCAAACCTTACAGATCGCACAGGCCAACTTCCGCAATATGCTGGACGAATTGGAGCGGTATCCCGATTTGGACACCACCGAGGCGCTTGTGCGTGTTGCAAGCCAAAACCTTATGACCGCGCTGACCTCTAAAAAAGATGAGGATTGGAGCGCGGTCAGCGTCGATAAACTTATGAATCAGATCAGCGGTCTGACCCGCGCCGTCGCCTACAAGAAGCGCGTGGAACTGCAAAACAAGTCTGACATCGAGGCAGGCACGGGCGATCTGAAAAGCGCCCTGTGGAGCGCCATGGCGAAGGAACGGCCCGATCTGTACAAACAGGTATCGGCCTACCTTGATCGCAAGGCACAGGAGGGCAGCGCATGAGTATGTACGCCCTGCAGGTTATGACCGGGATGGAAGCCGAAATCACGCAGAAGCTGCGCGGCAAGGGCGTGGACGCCAGATGCCCGCAGGAGCGGCGGATGATCCGGCGCGGTGGCAAATGGCAGGAACAGCTTTACACGCTGTTCCCCAGCTATATCTTTGTAAGCACGCCGGATGTGTACCGTGTCTATTATGCGGTGCGCGATGAAGACGGTGTGCTGCACTGGCTGGGAGCCACCAAAGGCACGCCGGAGGCACTGAGCGCCCGCGAGGAAGCCAACATCCTCTGGCTGGCCGGAGATGGCCCACTGCCGCCCAGCGAGGCGGAGGTGCAGGCGGACGGCACTCTGGATTTTACCAGCGGGCCGCTGGCGCACTTGAGGGATTTGCTGGAAAAAGTGAACCGCCATGACCGCCGCGTCACGGTGCGCGTGCCTGTCGGCGGCGAGGATAAAACCATAACCCTTAGTTACCGTTTAAACGGCAGACAGGAAACTGCAAGTAATGCTGCGGCTGGTACGCCCCGCAGCGTGAACACAGCGGACATATTTTAGAGGATTCCGACTTGCATCAAGGCGGAAATGGCGAAGCCTGCCCCTAAAATATAGCCCGCAATTCTGCACCACGCCATAACACTGTTTAAACACGCGAGAGCGCCGTTCAAAAACGTTTAAACGCGGTGGGTGGCAAAACTGCCCGCAGAATAAGAGAACCACGCACAGCGCCGTTTCTGGGGCTGTTTTGGGTGTCGAGAAATCGACGCCCTATTTTTATCGAGAAAGGAGCCGCCGATGCGAACAAAAAACGGCAGTGTCCGGGAGTTGATTGCCGGAATCCGGCAGGCCACCGAGCAGGAAGCGTACAATCCCGCCGAGGATTTAAAGACCCTTCAAACGCAGTATAAACGGCTGGGCAAGAAGGACTTCGGCCTTATGCTGGATGCAATGGTTGAAAAATACGCTACCGGGGAATATGCAGTCATCCATGCTGCATTGGTCGAAAAAGCCCGCAACGGTGATATTGAAGCAATCAAGATGTACCGTGAGATGCAGTCGAGCGGCGGCAGCGATGAGGGGGTGATCGTGGATGACGTCGAATAAAAAGCGTATACGGCTGTCGGAGATCATCGGCCCCGCCTTCTATGAGACGCACAAGCTGATCGACATGGGCGTTATCGACGAAGCGGTTGAAGCGGGCGGACGCGCCAGCTTGAAAAGTTCCTATGTCGGCACGGAGTTGGTGCTGCAGCTTTTGAAGCACCCGGATTGCCATGCGCTTGTGACCCGACAGGTCGGTGACACAATGCGTGACAGCGTGTATGCGCAAATCCTGTGGGCCATCGACAAGCTGGGGCTTACCGCAAAATTCAAATGCACACAAAGCCCGCTGCAGTGTACCTACACACCCACCGGGCAGCGCATTTTGTTCCGTGGACTGGATGATCCGCAGAAAATCAAATCCATCAAGCTGCCGTTCGGGTATATCGGTATCCTGTGGTTTGAGGAAGCCGACCAAATCAAGGGCGGT
>OGKD01000842.1_pt1 | contig 19257 bp, 15 predicted proteins | sample 1572371 | NCBI WGS metagenome assembly OGKD01 (sample SAMEA2582096, study PRJEB24529) | metagenome | biome: Human gut stool | place: China | collected 2011 | reverse complement strand
ATTGAAGTTTTTTATTATACTGGCTTATAATTCAGAAATTTTATCTAAATTTGCAAGCGGTTAACAAATATCAATAGGTTATGAATGATTTAATTAAGGTAAATTCAGAAAATCAGAATCAGGCTATCGATAGATGCCAACAGATTCTTCAGGATCGCCGCGAGGCTCTTGCCTCTAAGGCAAAGAGAAGAGGTTAATACTCTTCAGAAACATGACGTAAAGGAGGAAAGATGATGCTCTTATACAATATAAGGACGCATCCTTTCTTTTTAAAGAGAGATTTTTCGAAACGACTCTTAAATGATGAGTTTCAAAAATTTTGGGAAAAGAAAAAAAACGTAAAAATCCCGTTGTCAGCCATCTGGCTTGTACAACGGGATTTTTTCGTTTATTATATCAAGTCCGAGATTTTACTTCTCGTTCTTCACTGCCTTCATGATAATCTCGAAGTGATTACCACTCTTCAGGATGACATTCTTCAGGAAGTCTGAAATCTCAGATGCCTTCAGATTCTTCACCATCTCCTTGTAATCGCTATGAGTATCAACACCCATACGCTCGTATGTGCTCAACGCACCAAGCCAATAACCATTGGTTTTTTCGCTAACAGCAGCCTGCTTCAGGAGAATCTCCTTTACCTTCTGAAGGTCTTCTGCATTTGGCTGGGCTACAGTCTCGTCCATACCCTTGAAGAAGTAAGGAATAGCGATATCCGACTTCTCTGGGTTCAACTGAGCCACAGCTGAAATAGAGATGGCAGCCTTGTTATCATAATCGCGAAGCAAACCATAGTTTGCTCCTGCATGATAAGCAGCGCTGAGTTCCTCACGGATAGTACGCAAATACTTCATCTCCAGCAAACGGGCAGAAACATCAGCAAGAACATAATTCTTCAAGGTGAATGGAGCCTTGGTATACCAGATCTCTGTTGCCTGGTTCTGTGGATTCTCCATTGCCTTGGTAAAGATATTGCTTACCTCACCATTAGCATAAGGAATCTGCTTGTTCTTAAGCTTGAAGCCATTGTTTGGCAGACTGGCAATATATTGCTCGATGAGTGGGAGGAGAGTCTTCTCATCATAGTTACCTACGAAATAGAAGGTGAAGTCCTTGGCATTGCCGTAGAACTGCTTACCAATCTCCAGGATACGGTCGTAGTTGATATCCTTTATATCGCTTGCCTCTGGCACACGGGCAAGTTTGCTACCCAAATAGAGGGTGCTCTGAACAGAATCCTGATATACGAGGCTTGGGTTGTTGCTCTTGTTGGCAAGAACAGTAGCCATCATACTCTTCATATTGTCGAAGCTTTTCTGGTCCTTGCTTACTGCGGTCATCTTGAGATAGATGAGCTGCATCAGGGTTTCGATGTCCTTAGGAGTAGAATTACCCTTCAAACCATGATTAAAAGGACTCAAGCTGAACGAAACGCCAGCCTGCTTACCAGCCAAAGCCTTATCAAGTTCATTGCTTGAGAAATCTCCAAGACCACTAGCATCGAGCACATCTGCTGCGAATGCAGCATTCAGGAAGTCTTCCTTGCCGAAAGTAGAATAACCCACATTGGCTGAAGCTGCGAAAGCAATCTCATTGTCCTTGAAATCGGTCTTCTTCAATACCACCTTAGCGCCATTAGAAAGAGTCAATTCCTTGAAGCCCAACTTTTTGTTCTCAACAGTCTTCTTAATCTTACCAGCCTTAGGAGCCTGAGCTATGAGAGGTTCCTGCTTAACATTATCCACATAAGCCTCGAGCTTCTCAGCACGTACCTGCTTTACAATGGCAGCAAGTTCCTGCTCTGTAGGATAAACGGCACCAGCCTGCTCGCGCATCATAACCAATGATACAAGGTTGGTATCGCTCTGGCAAACCAACTGCTTGGCATAGCTGTTGATAACCTCAAGAGGCAAGTTTGGTACTACCATCTTCCAGATCTGACTCTCCTCTTCTACTGACGGAATAGGCTCGTTAGAAGTGAAGTTATCCACATACTGGGTGGTAAACTGCTCGTTCTTCATCTTATCCTTGTTGGCAAGCGCCTTGTCAACCTGGCTCATGAATTCATCCTTGGCACGCTGATACTCAGTAGCAGTGAAACCGAACTCATGCATACGCTGTGCCTCGCGGAGAACAGCAGCATAAGCCTCCTTAATTTTTCCTGGCTTAGCAACACCGGTAAGGGTGAAAGCATCCTTAGTGCTTGAAATCAGGTATGAACCATCACCGGCATTTGCCTGGAGATATGGACAGTCTGGCTCCAATGCCTTCTCTGCATAACGGGCAGCAATCATAGAAGAAATCACGTTATCCATGTATCCCTTCAGGAGATAGCTCATGTTGCTCTTCAGAGAATCAGGCACAGCATTGTGCTTCATATAAATCTGGAAGAGATCAACCTGCTGCTCCTTATCCTTGTCGATAACATAGATGGCTGAATCATTATCAGATACTTCTACCTTCTCTATCTTAGCGGCATTCTTAGGTACCTTGATACCAGAGAAGAGTTCCTTAATCTTAGCTTCGATATGATTTACATCTACATCACCCACGATGATAATAGCCTGATTGTCTGGACGATACCATTTACGGTAGTAAGCACGGAGAGTTTCTGGCTTACAACCATCGATAACGCTCATCAAACCGATAGGGAAACGGTAGCCATACTTTTCGCCCTGATAGAGCTTAGGAAGTGAACGCTCTATCATGCGCTGCTGACCTACGATACGCATACGGTACTCATTGTGTACCACATCGCGCTCGTCATTGATGGCTTCCTTGGTAAGAGAGATACCGTTGCTCCAATCCTTGAGGATAAGCATACAGGAGTCTACGGCTGTAGTACGGGTAGTAGGAACATCTGTGAAGTAATAAACAGTCTTCTCTACTGCTGTATAGGCGTTGAGATTACGGCCATACTGTACACCGATGCTCTGCAGATAGTCCTGCAGAGAGTTTCCCTTGAAATGGTCGGTACCATTGAAGGCAAGGTGCTCCAAGAGGTGAGCCAAACCGCGCTGATCATCATTCTCATTGATAGAACCCACTTTCTGAGCGATGTAGAAACTGGCTACATGCTCAGGATAACTGTTGTGACGAATGTAGTAAGTCAATCCATTATCAAGACGACCTATCTTCACATTCTTGTCTACCGGAATAGCTGGCATCTGCTGTGCCATCGCTGTACCTGCAGAAAGGAACAGCAAAACTGCTGCAAAAATCTTTCTTAGTTTCATCTGATTTTAATTATTTATATATTTATTGTTTTCTATATCATTCTTTCTATATACCTTATTATATATATCATGCTTCTTAACAAGTTCACCTATATATAACGACAAAACCAGTAACATGGTTACTGTCTGCGATGCAAAATTAAGAAAAATAAAAAAGATTTGCAAACATTTTAGAAAATATCTTCGCGATGTATGCAAATCTTAACCTAAAACTAACATTGGAGGCAGAAAACCAATCCTAACCTACATGAAAACTCTTCATCCATGAACCTCTGAAGAGGCGGATAAGGAAGAGGATTCCCCTGAATGTGAGTTCTGTAGCCATTGCTATCCATACTCCCTCCAAACCATAACTCTTGGAAAGCGCATAAGCCAGAGTGAGGCGCACCAGCCACATGGTACCGAGATTGATCATCGCCGGTTTCCTGGTATCGCCCGCTCCTACACAAACACAATAGGTTACGATGCTAGCTGCAAAGAATGGTTCAGCAAAAGCCTCGATGCGCAAACAGACGGTACCCATCTCACGGATGCTTTCTACCGGAGAAAGAACGCCTATCATCTCAGGAGCAAAGACATACATCACCACTCCCATCACAGCCATCACAGCCATTCCCAGTCCTACTGTCATATAGGCAAAATTCTTGCACAACCCTACTCGCCCTGCTCCATGCGTCTGTCCCACCAGAGTAGTAGCCGCATCACCAATTCCATAACCCGGCATATAGCAAAGACTCTCTGCCGTAATAGCAAAAGAATGGGAAGCAATGGCTATATTGCCAAGAGGTGCCACAATCATGGTACTCACTATCTGCGCCCCACTCATCAATATGTTCTGTATGGCTATCGGAATGCTGATTTTACAGGCATTATGAACATACGACCTGACCCAACGGAAACGGATATGGTCCTGACGGAGATTCAGTATCTTATTCTTGAAACCTGCAAGATAAAGATTAGGCAGAGAGATGCAGACATAAGCCATCGCCGTTCCTAAGGCAGCCCCCACAACACCCAACTTCAGGATATAGATAAACAGGTAATTGAATATTACATCGCAGATGCAAATCAATACTGCCATCACACTAGGCGTATGCATATTGCCCGCAGATTTCAGCATCATTTCGGATATATGATAAAGGAAAACGAATGGCAGTACCAGGCCATATATCAGAAAATAGCGAGAGGAATTGGTGGCTATATCAGCACCTCCACCCAGCCAATAAGGCAGATAACCATGAATGCCGACACAGAGAAGAGAAACAAAAACGCTGAATGCCACACCGCAAATCAGCGCATGACGAAACACCTGACGGGCATTTGCAAAATCATTAGCTCCGATGAAATGAGCCACCTGTACTGAAAAGCCAGTAGCCGCTGCACTGAGCAAACTACCAATAAGCCAGGTAGTTGACTCAATCAAACCGATGCTGGCAGAAGCCTCTGCTCCCAGATGACCCACCATCGAAGCATCGATGAAGAACATCATCACCGTAGAAATCTGAGCCAGCATAGAAGGTATACTCAACCCTACAATAAGATTGAGTTTCTCGCGCCGACCCATCTCCCTACCCAGGCGAATCGACTCCATCAAATAATCTGTCTTCTTGCTATAAAGCATAAATTAATTTCTCGTATATCGCTCATACAAAAAAATATGTGCATATATCATTTCAAACATATGCACATACTTTTCTCTAAATCTTTATTCTTATTATTCAGTAATCCACTTCTTGCCAGAAGCTCTCTTATAACTCTTGAGCACCATCTCAAAACGGAGCATTGAATAGGCAGGAACACTACCATTCCCCGAGGAGCCATAAGCCAAGTCGGCTGGCATGAACACCTGCCAATGGTCGCCAGGGTGCATCGCCATCAACGCTGTGGTAAAACCATCTATCCACCCGCCAGAGCTTTGACTTGAGGCCTTATCGGTCTTTGCCTTTATAGGCAATGCCGTCGTCTCGTCATACGTTCCGGTGAACGATTGGTCAAAGACATAACCTGTGGCATAAGAGTCGGTAGGTATCAACCTGCCACGATAGCTCACCTGGATGGAGTCGGTATAGAGGGGCGACCCGTTGCCATTGCCCTTGTTGAGCACATGCACTACGATATAGTCGGTGTCCTTGTACTTGAGCACCACCTGGCTGCCATTGATTGGCGTCTGGTTGGCAAGGCTATAGTTGGGTATCACCTTCCACTCGGTACTGCCAGCGGCAATCTGTGCCTTGGCATACGCCAGCGTGTCGGCGAACGCCTTGTCGTTACGCTCCTGCCAGTTGGCATACTCGTCGGTGGTGGCATCATCTTCGCTACATGATGACAGTGTGATCACTGCCATCATGAGGAAGAAGAAATATTTCAAACTCTTAAAATTCATCTAAATATATTTGATTAATTAGAAGTTCTTGATTTCCTTGCCAAGCTTCTTCAATACGCTAGTGATGCTTACACGCTCCTCGATGATGCTGCGAAGATCTGAGATAGCTACGCGCTCCTGCTCCATGGTATCACGATAACGCAGAGTTACCTTATGATCGTTTGGAGTATCGTGGTCTACGGTGATACAGAATGGAGTACCGATAGCATCCTGACGGCGATAACGCTTACCGATAGAATCCTTAGGATCGCCATAGTGAGTATTGAAGTGGAACTTCAGCTCGTCTACAATCTCGTGTGCCAACTCTGGCAAACCATACTTCTTATCCAATGGGAACACTGCACACTTAACAGGTGCCAAAGCCTCTGGCAAACGCAAAACAACACGTGTCTCGCCATTCTCCAGCTTCTCCTCGCAGTAAGAGTGGCACATTACGCTGAGGAACATACGGTCTACACCGATAGATGTCTCTACATCGTAAGGTACATAGCTTTCGTTCTTCTCTGGATCGAAGTACTTGATAGAACGGCCGCTGTACTTCTCGTGCTGAGAAAGGTCGAAATTGGTACGGCTGTGGATACCCTCTACCTCCTTGAAACCGAATGGCATCTTAAACTCGATGTCGGTAGCAGCATTGGCATAGTGAGCCAGTTTCTCGTGATCGTGGTAACGGTAGTTCTCATTACCCATACCGAGAGCCTCGTGCCAAGCCAGACGAACCTTCTTCCAATACTCAAACCACTTCATCTCAGTACCAGGCTGGCAGAAGAACTGCATCTCCATCTGCTCGAACTCACGCATACGGAATACAAACTGGCGGGCGACAACCTCGTTACGGAAAGCCTTACCAATCTGGCAGATACCAAATGGCAACTTCATACGGCCGGTCTTCTGAACACTCAGATAATCTACGAAGATACCCTGAGCTGTCTCAGGACGGAGATATACCTTGCTTGTAGCATCGCTGGCAGCACCCATCTGGGTAGAGAACATCAAGTTGAACTGACGGACATCAGTCCAGTTCTTGGTACCGCTGATAGGGCAGACGATACCCTCATCCTCGATAATCTGCTTCAGCATCTCCAGGTTAGGACCCTGCATAGCCTCAGTATAGCGGGCATGGAGATCATCAAACTTCTTCTGGTTCTCCAGAACGCGAGGATTAGTTGCACGGAACTGAGCCTCATCGAAGCTATCACCGAAACGCTTCTTAGCCTTGGCAATCTCCTTGGCAATCTTCTCCTCATACTTAGCCATGTGGTCCTCGATGAGCACATCGGCACGATAACGCTTCTTTGAATCGCGATTATCAATCAATGGGTCATTGAAAGCATCTACGTGTCCAGATGCCTTCCATACTGTAGGGTGCATGAAGATAGCCGCATCGAGACCAACAATGTTCTCGTGCAACAAGACCATACTCTGCCACCAGTACTGCTTGATATTGTTTTTGAGCTCAACACCATTCTGACCATAGTCATAAACGGCAGCCAAGCCATCATAAATTTCACTACTTGGGAACACGAAGCCATATTCCTTGCAATGGCTTACAATTTTCTTAAAAACATCTTCCTGTGCCATGATTAAATCTTATTTTTTTCAAATTTTCGGCAAAGATACTCTTTTTTCTCGAAAAATTGTTGTATTTTTGCCATAAATTAATAAAATAAGTATTAAAAGCTATATATGAGCGACGAAATTAAAGATAAAAACGGTCTTGAAGAGGAAAAATCACCAAATTTGGAAAATTCTTCTACAGAATCTGAACAGGATGCTGCAAAAGATGCCAACGAGGAGATTTCGACCGAAGAACATTCCGATTATAAGCCGGTGAACCGATTCGATGCTTCCGCTGTACATCACCTCAGCGGAATGTATCAGAACTGGTTCCTCGACTATGCATCGTATGTGATCCTCGAACGTGCCGTTCCTCATATTGAGGATGGTTTGAAACCGGTACAGCGACGCATTCTCCACTCTATGAAGCGCATGGACGACGGAAGATACAACAAGGTTGCCAATATCGTGGGACATACTATGCAGTTTCACCCTCATGGCGATGCGTCTATCGGAGATGCTTTGGTACAGATGGGACAGAAAGACCTGCTCATCGACACGCAGGGTAACTGGGGAAACATTCTTACGGGCGACCGTGCCGCTGCTCCCCGATATATCGAGGCACGCCTCTCTAAGTTTGCTCTCGATGTGGTTTTCAATCCTAAAACCACCGACTGGCAACTCTCTTATGATGGCAGAAACAAGGAGCCTATCACGCTCCCTGCCAAATTCCCGCTGCTCCTGGCACAAGGTGCCGAGGGTATTGCCGTGGGATTGAGCAGTAAGGTTTTGCCACATAATTTCAATGAGATTTGCGATGCTGCCGTCCACTATCTCAAGGGCGAGCCATTCCAACTCTATCCCGACTTCCCTACAGGCGGTGCCATCGATGTAAGTAAATACAATGATGGACAGCGAGGTGGTGCATTGAAGGTAAGAGCCAAGATAGACAAGCTCGACAACAAGACACTCGTTATCAGCGAGATACCATTCAGTAAGACTACAGGCAGCCTCATCGATTCTATCACCAAAGCGGTAGAAAAGGGTAAGATTAAGGCACGCAAGGTAGACGATGTCACTTCGGCAAATGTTGAGATTCTTGTGCATCTTGCTCCAGGTACCTCATCAGACAAGACGATGGATGCACTCTACGCTTTCAGCGATTGCGAAATCAACATCTCGCCCAACTGCTGCGTCATCGAAGACAACAAGCCTGTTTTCCTCACCATCAGCGATGTGTTGCGCCACAGCGTAGACCGCACAATGGGATTGCTGCGCAAGGAACTGATGATCAGAAAGGGAGAATTGGAGGAGCAGCTCTTCTTCTCTTCTCTCGAACGGATTTTCATCGAGGAACGCATTTACAAGGAGCGAAAGTTTGAGCAGAGTAAGAGTCAGGATGAGGTTGTTGCTTTCATCGATTCAAAACTCGAACCATTCAAGGATAAACTCTTTACTGCCGAAGTAGACGGTAAAGGTATGGTAAAATATGCCTTCCATCGGGAAATTACCCGCGAGGACATTCTCAAACTCCTGGAAATCAAGATGCAGCGAATCCTTAAATATAATAAGGATAAGGCAGACGAACTGCTGATGAAGATTAAGGCTGAACTTGCTGAGATTGAGAACGACCTGGCTCACATGACCGATGTAACCATCAACTGGTTTGAATATCTCAAAGGCAAGTATGGAAAGAACCATCCTCGCAAAACAGAAATCAGAAACTTCGATACCATTGAGGTGACTAAGGTGGTAGAGGCTAACCAGAAACTCTATATCAACCGTCAGGAAGGATTCGTTGGTACAGGGTTGAAGAAGGATGAATTCGTATGCAACTGCTCCGACCTCGATGACATCATCATCTTCTATAAGGATGGTAAGTTTAAAGTCACCAAGGTAGCCGACAAAATATTCGTCGGTAAGAATATCCTCCATGTACAGGTATTCAAGAAGAACGACAAGCGCACCATCTATAACTGTGTTTACCGCGACGGCAAGCAAGGCGATTACTTCATCAAGCGATTCAATGTAACCGCCATGACCCGCGACAAGTTGTATGACATCACCCAGGGCACACCTGGCAGCCGCGTCATCTATTTCACCGCCAACCCGAATGGAGAGGCAGAAATCATCAAGTGTACGATGGAGCCAGACCTGACGAAGAAGCGCCAGAGCATCTTCCTGGAGAAGGATTTCTCAGACATTCTGATCAAGGGACGTGCGGCTAAAGGTAATCTCCTTACCAAGCGCACCATTCGCCGCATCGGTCTGAAGAGTCACGGCCACAGCACGTTAGGAGGCAGAAAGGTTTGGTTCGATCCAGACGTAAACCGCATCAACTACGATGAGAACGGACGATTCCTGGGCGAATTCAATGATGATGATTCTATCTTGGTAGTACTCGACAACGGTGAATTCTACATCACCAATTTCGATGCCAACAACCACTACGAGGACAACATCATCCGCTTAGAGAAATGGGATGAGCACAAGATCTGGACAGCTATCCTTTACGATGCCGACAATCAGGGATATCCATACATCAAGCGATTCACGATGGATGCCACCAAGCGCCATCAGAATTTCATGGGAGAGAACCCTAACTGCAAGCTCATCTTGCTTACCGATACGGTTTATCCACGCATCAAGGTTACTTATGGCGGTGTGGATGCCATCCGTCCTGCCGAAGAAATCGATGCCGAGCAGTTCATTGCGCAGAAGAGCTTCAAGGCAAAGGGTAAGCGCCTCACGACATTCAAGATTGACAGCATAGAAGAACTGGAACCAACCCGATTCCCAGAACCTCCTTCTGAGGATAATGATGAGGAACAGGATGGTTCTGACTCAGAGAACGAAGGTGAAAACCTAGATCCGGATGCTGGCAAAAGCGAGCAACAGGTGATTGACGAACTGACTGGTCAGACCAATCTCTTCTCTGAAAAAGATTTCGAAGAAGACCAGAAGGATAAAGACTGGTTATCGAAGCAATAAAAAGCGCAAAGAAAGTACAAAAGAAAGCGCAAGGAAAGCGCCCATCATAAAAAAGGAGCTTAAGTCCAAAAAGCTTAAGCCCCTTTTTTTATTATCTAGCCATTTGCGTTTCGCGTTTCAGCTTTTCGCGTTCAGCAAAAAAGAAGCCAGTCCCCCTCCTGCCCCCGTTCCAGGCGATTCCATCGCCTGTCCCCCAGCAGTCAGTAGCCTTCATTTTTACCTTTTATACCCCGCCAGCTTTTTCAGGCAGTATTCCTTAAAGTCATTCCAATGGTAATAAGGTGCCACATCGCTCTTGATAGGCAAAGTAGCCTCATCTTCATTCAAAAGCACCTTCACCAGCACATCATTCGCCTTGTTTCTATAAAAAACAAACTGCAAATTCGTAGCCATCGGAGTAATCTTATAATCCCACCATTGAGAAGCAATCTTCTCCGGATCCTTAATCTCTTCGCCATATCCATTCAAATCCAGCAAACAGGTAAGCGGAGTAACCATCGTATCGTGTCCATATCTCAATGTAGCGCCCGGATGCGGCAAGGCGATGCAGCTATCCGCCTTCTGGATGATATTCCTCAAGAGATTGCGCTGGGAGAATGGCTGCACATTGCCCGTATAAGGCGAGTTGCCGTAAGCCATCTGCCACCAGATGTTGGCATTCAGCCAGTTCTGATACAGTTCCTCCTCAGTAAAGAGATCATAGAGCGAAACCTTGCCTCTCAGTTCCGTGCCTTGGATTGAGCTTGCCATCTCATAAAGTTTTCTGTTCAGGTCACTCTGGTTGATATTCTGCTTCACCCAGGCAGGGTCGTTGAACAGTTCCTGCATCACACGGCTATAGCTAACGTGCTTCTGTGCAAATTCCTGCTGTGCCACCTTGATACCCACGCTATGCTTCAAGCTATCCAGGTATCTGTCGCCCTGGTTCATATAATACATATCATGCTCGCTGGCATCATGGAAGATATGAAGTTTCGGATTGATACGCAACATCTGCTGCAAACCGTTCTCCATAGAGAGGATGCATCGGATTACCAAAGTACTTCGGGCCTCAATATTCGTATTACCGGCAAAAATCTCAGGGAAGCGCTCCATCATTCTTCTGGTAATACCCTGATGCTGGAGAGCTCCGAGCGGAGTCAGTTCGCCATCGCGCCCCTTCGCCTCCTCACGAATCATCTTCACCTTAGCCAGCGTTTCCTCGCCCTTAGCTGTCAGTTTGCCCTCCTGCTTCGCTTTGAGCAGAGAGAAATAAGGCACATCATAAGCCTGTTTGCCTATCATATAGCGGGAACCATGCCGGCCATAATGGCTCAGATAGAAAGGCTTATAACCTTTAGGAGCCGCAGTCAACTGCTTCTGCGGACCACGATAAGCTACATAGTTACTACCCGAAAGCGTAATATCCCGCTTGAAATCCTCTTGCGGAGTCTGTGCTGTCAGAGGCATCGTCAATGTAAGAGATGCCAACAATAATAGATTTTTTGTGTTCATTGTTATCATATAATTTTGTTTGGGAAACATACAGTCTCATTTAATTCCAATTCATCAGTTTTCTCAGGAACGGAAGCAATTCTGCCGCCATCTTCCGATGCTGCAACATACTAGGATGCCAGCTGGCACCATAACCTAAATCTCCTTTCTGGAAACTGAAATCGAAACGGTAAATGTTCTTATCGGTTTTATTGGCATCTGCACAGATTCTATCAAGCACAGTTCGCTGCTTGCTACTCTCCTTCTCGCCGAGCATCGGACCTGTCAACATCACAATCTTTGCATGAGGATACTTGCTACGTACCGTTTTAAGAAACATGCGATAATTCTTCTCGTAGAGTTGAATATCATAATTCTTAGTAGAAAAATCGTTCGTACCCAGATTGATACAGACTAACTGAGGCTGATACTTGGCAAAATCCCATTTTTCATCATGCTGGTCAAATAAAGTATATTCATATTGCCATGGCATGTTATCGGCATCACCCGTCTTCGGACCATTATAATTACGATATACACCGATACCACTGCGGGAGATAGAAGTATGCTGAGCCTTCAGACTGTCACTTACGATATTGGCATAAGTAAGCCAATGGTTCTCCGTTTCATCCTCAAAAGGATCAGACATGTTGATACTTTCTACACCATATCCGCAGGTGATGGAGTTTCCGATAAATTCAATCTTCCGTTCCGGGAGAGCTGGAGCCTCAACAAGATGACATCCCTTATCAAGAACAAATCCTCTGAATTCCGGTTTACGGAATAAGCCTTCTATCACATACATCACCCTAGCATGATGTACCCCCTTTGGCAAAGCCGCAGCCAGGGTTACAACCGAATCGCGTTCGGCATTAAAGCCCACTTTGAAAGGTTCGCAACCGTCAATCTGTGCCATGAAATATCCAGTCTTCGGGCTACACAGCATTTTCAGAGAAGAACCTTGGAAACTAGCCTCAATCGTAGTTCCCGGATAATTGAAACTGGCTACGTCAGGATTCTTAGCAAAGCTCACACGCCCAACATACTGAATCATCGGATGAGAAGCCTTTACGATCTCTCCCTCAATAGGAAGAGTAGTTGATTTCTTCACATTTCCAGCCATCATCGTGGAAGAAACCATCAATGTAGCCAGCATCATAACCCATACTTTTTTCATATTCCTATTATTTAGTTTTTATCTGTCCTCACCATTCTGCCTTCATTTTTGCAAAGTAAAGACAAAACAGTATCTGTTTGCAAAATTACCATTATTTCTCGTAAAAAGCAAGTAAAACCATCATTTTTTTCATTTTTATTCTTTTTATTCAAATTATTATTGTATCTTTGCACCCAAGAATGCGCTTGTGGCGAAATTGGTAGACGCGCTAGACTTAGGATCTAGTGGTTCAGGCCGTGTAGGTTCGAGTCCTATCAGGCGCACCGAATAAAATCCTAACTGTTTGATAATAAACGGTTAGGATTTTTTCTTTTCTATTTTTGGCAACATTTTGGCAGCATAATTTCAGGCAGTTTCACACAAAGAAAGTCCAGCAAGCGCTGTTCTCCAGCGTTCACAGGTCCATCATCATGTATGGGTTTTCTTAATTGTGTTATATTGTTTTGTTTTAAATTAATACCTGCCACTCTCCGTGTTTTCTTCCGCCAACACGTTTCAGCAAGCCTTTCTTCTGTAATTTTGCTATAATGAATTTTACTCCATCCTCCGTAATATTACCTAGTGCATTAGCTGCATCTACTCTGGTTGCCTTAGGATTGCCTTTAAAGTATTCCAATACTTCCTTTTGGGTAGTATCCAAATTCTTTTGGGTAGCAATTTCTCTCTTTTGGGTAGCAATTTCACTCTTTTGGGTAGCAATTTCTCTCTTTTGGGTAGTACTTATATCCTCTAATTGCTCCTTTTGGGTAGCAGAATCGCTCTTTTGGATAGTTCTCGGTATCGTTACCTTAAACTCTTTTCCGTTTACGTCGTTTCCCAACCGAATATCAGGATATTCTGCAAGAATACGCACGATGCCCGAACCTATACCTTTATAATATAAGGCATTGGTGGCAAAGGTGGCCATATACGGATTACGCTGGTAGGTCTTGCCATTGCGTATATCCTCTTCTGTTAGTCCGCCAGCCAAAGCTCCAGGACTGATAACCTCCACTCTGTTGTCAAAGACGAAAAGGCGGATGGGAGCAGGACGAAGCAAATCACGATGCACAAGTGCATTTTGAACAACTTCTTCCAGAACCTCTTCTGCTATCTCCAACTTGCCTAACGTATTGAACGATGCACCTTCTTCCTGCACATTGTGCAGATTGGCTTTGAGAAAAGCCATGCTCTTGTTGTAAAGCTGTGGCATATTGCCCAATATTTCTTTAGAGTCACGATATTGTGTGCCTGCGAGATCATTTCCGAAGAATGATACGGCTTTTACCATGCAAGTTGGACAATTGTATTCTGGATGTTTGCCAAAGAACAGGTATCCGGCAAGTGTCGGTACGCCATGATGGTTAAGAATATGTATATTCTTTAATACCTGTTCCGCCTTACCTCCAAATCCATCTAATGTCGTAGCATAAACCTTCTGAAGGTATTCGTCAATGGCGTAGCGGTCAAGATCATCAAACGTAGCACCGTTTACACCTGCGGCATCTGGTTGATAACTGCCTGAGTCTTGAAACAGGGCAAGAATCTCCGAGTTCTCTGTAATGCGACGTTTATCGGCTCCTTGCTTCACCCAAATTTCTCCGTTGAGATTCTTGTAAGGCTTATTTTTGCCTTCCTCAACAGAACATATTAGGAAATGCTTTTCTTCCACGCGCACAACCTCCGTTTCAATATAGATGGTTGGGCGCACTTGCTCATTGGCAGCATTGCCAAGTTCACGACTGATTACCTGAATCTCATCGTATGACAAACCTACAAGCTTGCCACATTTGTCTTCCACACCAAAGAGAATTACTCCACCTTTGGTATTGGCAAAGGCAATCATCTCTTTTGCTATTTCCTTCTGCGAAGTAAACGATTCCTTAAACTGTACCTTAGTGGTCTCACCACAAAGACACAGGTCTTTAAAAGTATCTTCTGTCATCATGCAATCATTTAATACTTGTTCCACTTCTCTATTTCTTGCTCGACCATGGTGATGGCTTTGCGCTCATATTCTATGGCTTTTCCCATCGCAGAACTATATACCATAACTTTATCATGAATATCATCCATAACCTTTTTATCTATAATAGGTACTGGAATCAATTTAAGGTGTGGCGGCTCCACGTGTTGTATTACAGAGCCAAAGATAATCTTTGAATCAGTTTCTTACCATATTTAGAAGCCAGAAAAGCATATACATAGCCTGCTCTGAGGATGGCACTTGGAAAGTTAGTCACTACATATTATTCTCCTCTTTATTTGGCACACAAGCAGGGCTTTCACATCAACATCAAGATATGAAGCAATCTGGTACAAAGTCTCCAATCCCGGCTGTGCCCGATTGGTACACCACTTAGACACAGTAGCTGGATCTTTATCCAATTTTTCTGCTAACCATTTGCTTGTCCGTTGTCTTTCAGCTAACACGACTTTCAAACGATTCAACCTTTTCGTTTTCCCCATAACTTTCTATTTCTTAAATATGCCACAAAGATAAGAAAAAAAATCAATAATAGTACTAAAATACACTTTTTTTTATGTGTAAAAAGTCGTTTTTATTGTGTTTTATGCAAATATTTAGATTTAAAAATGTAAAAATGACTTTTTCAAGTGGACTCAGTAACTGGATAAAAAAAAGAGAGTGTGTCATAAGTCCATGACGCACCCTCATCAACTTAAATTAACGTGACTCAGTTTATCCTTCTCCTAAAGCAGAGAGATACCTACATCATCCCTTCCAGTTTTTCCTGTGCCTCGCGCATATCTTTTTCAAAATTCACATGGTCTAGAAGGAATTCCGTTCTGCCTTGAGAAAGAAGAAGATAGAGCTGCGGATTCATACCCTCTACATATTGGGCGATGGCATACTCTATATCATCACGCTGCGTAGGATTGGTGGAAAATTCAAAAACCCTGAGCTTCTGATGAATAAAACAATATGCCGACTCTATACAATCTCTGGTGATGCCCCCTGCCAAGAGAGTATCACCATTATTATTCTGATTCATTCTGAATATCCTTTTTATTTCACGCCCTTCATCGACAAGGCGATGCGCTTGCGCTTCAAATCTACTTCTGCCACTCTCACCATCACATGCTCATGAAGTTTTACCACCTCAGAAGGATCCTGAATGTAACGGTTTGACATCTGGGATACATGAACCAGACCATCGTTGTGGACACCTATATCTACAAAGGCACCAAACTTGGTAATGTTGGTAACAATGCCCGGCACAACCATGCCCACCTGCAAATCCTCTATCTCCTTGATGCTGGCATCAAACTCAAACTTCTCCACCTCACCACGAGGATCCAAGCCCGGCTTGTCAAGCTCAGCCATGATATCGGTCAAAGTAGGCATACCCACCTCAGCACTCACATATTTTCTGATATCAATCTTCTTCTGCAGCGCCTTGTCTTCTACCAGCTGCTTCACCGTTACGCCCTGATCTTTCGCCATCTGCTCTACCAGCGCATAGCGCTCTGGATGAACGGCACTGTTATCCAAAGGATTCTTAGCGCCTGGAATACGGAGGAAGCCGGCACACTGCTCAAAGGCTGAAGGACCCAGACGTGGCACCTTCTTCAACTGGGCACGGGAAGCGAAGGCTCCATTCTCGCGGCGATATTCCACGATATTCTTGGCAAGCGTAGGTCCCAAACCGCTCACATAGGTCAGGAGATGCTGCGATGCGGTATTCAGGTTGACACCCACTGAGTTCACGCAACTCATCACCACCGTATCCAGACTCTTCTTCAGCTGAGTCTGGTCCACATCATGCTGATACTGTCCCACACCGATGCTCTTCGGATCAATCTTCACCAACTCAGCAAGCGGATCCATCAGTCTTCGTCCGATGCTCACAGCACCACGCACGGTAACATCCTCATCCGGGAACTCATCTCTTGCAATCTTCGAAGCCGAATAGATAGAAGCACCATCCTCGCTCACCACATAGATATCTACCGGATGAACGAAATCGATGCTATGCAGCCAGTCGCTGGTTTCGCGGCTTGCCGTACCGTTACCTACAGCCATTGCCTCCACCTGATACATCTTTACCATGCGCTGGATGGCAGCCGTAGCCTCGCTCTTCCTGTTGCGGGGAGGATGAGGATAAACGATTTCATGATGAATCAGATTGCCCTGCGCATCAAGACAGCAAGTCTTGCAACCATTGGCAAAACCTGGGTCAACCGCCATCACGCGTTTCTGTCCGAGAGGAGCCGCCAACAGAAGCTGGCGCAGGTTTTCGGCGAAGACCACAATAGCCTCCTCATCCGCCTTCTGCTTGCTGAGCGCAGCAAATTCGGTTTCAATGCTAGGCTTCAGCAGTCGCTTAAAGGCATCATCTACCGCTTCCCCCACCAGCGTCTGGCACTCACCGAAACCATGTACATAGTGGCGCTTCAGTTTATCCTGACACTGCTCATCATCAGCCGAGATGCTGACACGCAAGAATCCTGCCGCCTCGCCTCTACGCATAGCCAGCAGTCGGTGCGAAGAACATTTCTTCAATGGTTCTGAGAAATCGAAATAGTCGGAGAAGCGCTGCGCCTCTTCCTCATCCTTCTTCTTGGCTACCACCTTAGAAGTGATGATGGCACCGCGTCTGAACTCACCGCGAATCTGATTGCGACTCTGCTCATTTTCGCTTACGGTTTCGGCGATGATGTCCTTGGCTCCCTGAAGTGCAGCCTCCACATCCTTCACCTTATCGCCCACAAACTTTCTGGCAGTCTGTTCCGGATTGCGCTCACGCTGGAAGAGGAGCAGCTGTGCCAGAGGCTCCAAGCCTGCCTCACGTGCTATCTGTGCACGGGTGCGGCGCTTAGGCTTATAAGGAAGATAGATGTCTTCCAGTTCGGTGGCATCCCAGCACTGTTCGATGCGTTTTTTCAGTTCATCCGAGAGTTTTCCCTGTTCCTCGATGGTTTTGAGGATAGTCTCTTTTCTCTTCGCCATCTCAGAGAGTTTCTCGTTAGCCTGTGCGATGGCTTCAATGTTTACCTCGTCCATATTACCGGTTTTCTCCTTGCGGTATCGCGAGATAAACGGAATGGTGCAGCCCTCTTCGAGCAGCGCCAGAGTATTTTCTACAGCCTGCTCCTTCAGATTGAGCTGGGCTGCTATCAGCTTTGTAAATTGATTCATTTATGATATTAATAAAAAAAGATTCAAACTGTTTGTTCATGCAAAGATAGAGAAAAAAGTTGGTTTGCCCAAATATTCCCTCATATTATTTGGCGGTTTCACTAAAAAATCGTAGCTTTGCAGCAGAAATAGCTTTAGATACATTCTGCATGCCTACTTTTCTTGATTTACATCAACAATACGGCTTGTTTTGCAAGAAAAACTGATAAATAGTTTTGAGTTTTAAGTTATTTCCTATATCTTTGCCGCCGAATTAGAGAGTGCATGGCATGTCTGGGATGTGCTTTGCCATCATAAATAAAGGGGCTGAAAAGCTACCTGATTAGAGTGATAAAATAAAGTAATAATTAAAAGAAAAGATTGATTATGAAGAAGATTATGTTGAGCCTTGCTATGGCTCTCGTTTCAGTTTGCGCTAGCGCACAGGTTTACATCGGTGGTACAGCTGGTATTTCCAGCAACAAGATCGGTGATGGTGACAGCAAGACAGCTTACACCTTGATGCCTGAGATTGGTTACCAGTTCAACAACAAGTGGGAAGCAGGTCTCGAGATCGGTATCAAGAAGGGCGATGTTTGCGAACTTAGAGCAGTACCAGAAGCAACAACATTCATTGTAGCTCCTTACGTACGTTACACAGCCGTAGAAACCAAGTTGGTTAACCTCTTCGTTGAGGGTACAATCGGTTACGGCAGCGTCAGCAAGGGCGGTGGCGATTCTTACGAGGTAGGCATCAAGCCAGGTTTGGCTGTTAAGCTTTCAGACCACGTAAACTTCATCACAAAGGTAGGTTTCCTCGGTTACAGAGGTTATTCTCCTGACCATGGGACAACTGGTCAACATTCGGACTTAACGTAGATGCGAGCAACATTTCATTTGGTGCTATCTACAAGTTCTAATCTTAGGGTGCTCATTTACTCATAAGCAATAATATCAGGGGCGCAAGCGATTCCTTTCCAGGAAACAGCTTGCGCCCCATTTTTTATCAGCAAGCGAACACGCTTTTACTCTTCACTCTTCACCTTTCCTTCGGAAACCCCTGTGTTTATCGACATTCCGAGGGGTGAAGAGTTTGCAGCGACTCTTCACCCACTCTTCACCACTCTTCACCGATTCCAAAGACCAACACAGGCGTAAATTGCAGCGCAAGACCGCTAGGTGTTAAGGAGAGATGCAAGACCGCCAGGCGTCCCTGAGGAGGGTGCGCCATAAGTCTGGATAATAGTTTGGCGCATAACAGTTGACCATCGCATGCACATCACCTGTTGTGCATGCGCATATCAGCTGTTATGCAAGCGCACAA
>OGKD01000830.1_pt1 | contig 19388 bp, 20 predicted proteins | sample 1572371 | NCBI WGS metagenome assembly OGKD01 (sample SAMEA2582096, study PRJEB24529) | metagenome | biome: Human gut stool | place: China | collected 2011 | reverse complement strand
GCAGGGACTTGATGTCGGTTTTCAGTTCTTCAATCTGGGCGACAGTCTTGGAAAGACCTTCTTCGAGCATCGCCTTGTCTTTCTGCAACTTTACAATCTGTGCATCGAAGTCGGTAGATGCGGTAACACGGTTCTTGCTGCCTTTGGTTCTGGGCGTAGGATGATACCTCCGATAAGATTATGTATAATTTGATGTTAGTATAGCACTGTGGAGAATAGACTGCAATATTATCTTCCTATATTGACAGCAAGGAAATACAGTGGGAAAACGAATGCGTCCTTGTTCAAAAGAATCTCGGCGCATTTAATTGCCGCAGATGCCTGAACTAATTCTTTAAGTTCACGCTTTACTTCAATCGGATATTCATATGAAGTCAGATATGAATATAATCTATTCCATAAGCCTGCAAAGTCTGCCGCACCAGCATAGGCGATTATAAATGTCGATGTTCCTAGCGGATTATAATTGACAATTGCTTTGTCAATATGCTCTTTAATATAAGCTTTATCTACAGAAGCCAATTTCAAGCCTTCAACTATGGCAACTTCCTTATCATCTTTTTTTAGTAGTAAATCAACCTCTCCGGCACTCCCGCCGTTAGAAGATACTCCATGTCGACTTTGATCTCGTATTTGAGAATAACCTCTTGCTTCAAGGAGATCACGAATATAATCGCAGCATCAATATCAACATCATAAAAATTGAAATCCATCATATCGAGCAGTTCTTGTCCTTTTTCCGTTTGACAGAGTGCAAGAGATACTCCCTTAGATAGCTCACCACTCAACTCAGTTCCCCATGAATCATCTATTGTAATATCACCGGCACGTTCAGTCTGAGCATAATGGCATGAATAGCAGTTTTCTGTGTAAGAAAGTCCGTTTAGAAAAGCCATTGTATAACGGTCCTGAACTCCTTTAAATTATACCAAATTGAGGGCGTACCGTAAAGAAGAAAAATGTTCAGTCATGCACGTGTTAGAGCCGACCTATTTTGTTCACGAATGGACGGGCTAACCTGACGGAGTGCCGGATAAAGATGTCGGCAGCGCCGGAGTTAAATGTCGCAGGTAGCATTTTGAAAAAATCTCTGCTATAATAGTCCTAACAGGTTAACTGCGTGTATCGCAGCCAAAATAAAAGAAAGAAAACAAAAAGCAGTAGCCTTAAGATACCAAAGGAGTGTTGGCGCACCCCAGAGGCCGGCTACTGCTTTTGACTTGTACGAGAAGTCATGATTATTGTAGCTTTTCAAATCGTCCTACCTAAGACTAGTTTTTTCTCACACCATCTCAAAGTTGTTCGTATACTTTAGCCGGAAAGTACTTTAAGGACACACTCCGTTGCCTGCCATCCGCCACGTAGAGGCAGCATATTGGGATGGCGTAGCCATGCTTTGAGCATAGCTAATTTTCAAATTCTGCTGGACGCAGTTCACCCCATTTCAGTTCACTCATTAATCCCGATGAACCACTTTCCCAATAAATTTTTTCGTTATATCCTTTCCTAAATACTCCTTACTCCTCGCATTCCGTACCTGCTGATTTACAATCATTTTCCCTGTGTCAAGGTCATACTCTCTCAAACGGTTATTGTACACAAAGGCAATATTATCCTCCTCCAGATATACATGGTTAAGCCTTCGGTTTATAAGACTTTGATGAGGGAAGCTCTCCAATACTGCGACGAACAACCAATCCTTTTCTTGTCGTTTGAAAAAATATATATTTCCGATTAGATCATCTAATATCACCAATATATACCCCGAAAGAATAACTACATTTTTTACATAATTAGGAAGAACAGCTTCAAACGTATCATCAATCATCAAATCATACGTTTGTCTTATTGTAACTCTTATTCCCTCATCTTGGAAAACTCTTGGTTTCACATCTTTCCAGGGCAATGGAGATTCATTGTTGACTTCTCGTGGTTTTGTCCAAATGCCATCTGTTCGAAAGACATTGTAATTCTTTATATTCAGCTTCTTGACCAATTTAGTCATGTTTCGAAGATCGTTCAGACCGTAAATTCCAAAAAACCAGTGCGCCTTCTCTGCTTTTTTCTTTACCTCAGCAAAATAGTCCCAATCAACTGGTGAAATTGAATGTCCAATCACCACAATTTGCTCAACACACCCCAAACCGTCAAAAAACCTTTGATGTTTTTTTATAATCTCCTGACTATCCTTGGTCAGATCCTCATCGTACTGTCCAACCAAATCAAGCACATTGTCTCGTGCCACATCAATCACAGCCTGACGATACGTTCGCGGCTTTCTATCCCGCTCATATAAATCTTCTGTCACCCCCGGCCTATGCCCAAGGATTAGTTTTCCCTTTCTTTTTCTGCTTCCATGAATATAACAGACATTCTTAATGCCATACAGTGTTTCAACAAATTCTGTATAGTTAAAATCAAGGACTTTCCCCTGCGGATCAATCAGTCCGGTCAGCGGTCGTTCATCAGTTCCAACCTCAAGGTGCTCAATCCATCTTCGGAACGTTGGCTGGAGATTACTAACCAAATTAGAAATTGGTGCTGCGGCAGCCTCTACAGCCATATAGAACTCCGCAGCACCGCCATCTTCATCATCGTAAAAGCCGAAATTATCAAGCCACATATCGATGATATCTCTGCCACCCATCAAATCAAGATTCAAGGTTCCAAGTGCATTTTCAAAGTCCGCCCATATATCTTCCGACGTTAATACAATTTCGAGATCATCTCGCAATCTATTGTTTTTTCCAAGGCTATCACGGAAATTGTAGTAACTTGATGGAACTCTGTGCATCAAATCAAAGCCGTTTCCTATAATGTAAAGTGTTTGTGCAGACGGAGTGATGTTTTCCATCAAAATTGGCTTGTATGCTTGAACTTCATATTCAAATACTTCTTTTTCTTGCTTCTTCAGCTCTTGCCACTTTAAGTTTTCAGCTTGTTCCTGCAATTTAGCCTGTTCCTCATGCCACTTCTTGTTACAGATACGACAGTAGGAATACTTCGTTTCGCTCAGGAATTTTCTTCCACAAGATTTGCAAATTTTAATTTCCATAAGCATTTCCTACCACTTTCTTCCTATTACAGGCTTATCTCGATTCAGCTTACTATCCTTATATTCTACTCATTTTCGAACATAGTAAATATGATCCGTTAGTTCTCTAGCCTCAAGTCCATCGGGGTTATCCTCTTGTGCTATTTTTATTTCTTGTAGCGTATAATTAGTGATAAATATACATTTTTCGATTTGGAAGATATTATTACGAAGAGGAAAAACGAATAATGGACTCAAATACACGTTTCTCGACTTCACGAAAAACACGCCTACAACAATGAATACAGCCAAGTTGATAGGAATCCACCAATCAGAATATATCATCGCTGCTACAGCAATCACCTGCGCAAGTAGTCCGCCTACCGCCTCGTAAGTGATATTCTTATCGGGTACTGCCTTGATTCTTGTATTGGATTTCATATTTCGCATACAAAGTGTTATAAGTGCCGCTGCCACAATGAACCCAATTAGAATTCCTACTATTAGAAAATCGCCAATTTCCCACAGAACAGCTTCATCCGCTTGCGTAGTTTTCTTCATTATGTAAATAACCAGTATCAGGATGTAATCAATTAGGTATGATGCAAAATATATTCCCCATAGCGAAAGTGTTGTCAGCATCAAATCGTTCCTTCCATTTCAGCCACACCATATCGAGCAGAGAGCAACGATTGAAAATAAGCATCTGACATTAAATGAATAATATGGAAAAGCTGAGATTTATCACGATAAATCATTTTTCCTTCATTATCAAACTCAATATCCAATTCAAGAGCTTTTACTATATCTGGTACTCGATCATAATTATCAAAGAATAATGGCAACCTGTCTTTAGACATTATATCAGTGAATCGTTTCATTATACGAACATCATTAAGGCAATCTTCAGAGAACTGTTCGACATTTGCCATTCTTCCTTCCACAACAATTCTTCCAATTGCTTGGTTTGTCATCTCTTGAAATTTATCACGGTAGTTGAAAATTCTTTCCAAGGAAATGTGGTTCAGAATTAACAAGGTGTCATCCATCAGAACCATATCCGTAAGTTCATCGATTCCTAAGAAGTCACTGTTTAATTCTCGTAATTCATCATTCACCAGTTGACTCAGAATTCCCTTACGAATACGCTTCATTTTTGTAAACTGGCGAAAAATATATACCTTCTTCTCTTGGTATGTCACCTCAAGGCAATAGAAACTGATCTTTGAGATTTTGATTAGGTTCATTTCTGTAACCAAATTCTCCGGGGCCAAGCTTTCCTTAAAGGCTCCAACACAAGCCACCTGTGTTGGAACAATAAGTTCGTTCTCTTCATCAAGAACACCTACAGGATTATACTCAACTACCGGAAGTTCTAGTGCCTTAATCAGTGGTGTCAGCACGAGTGAAAGCATCTTTTTCTGAAGCTCATTTGATGCCTGCGGCATAAATGTCCTATATTTTTCAGTTGTTCGTTTCTCGCTAAAGAAAACACGGAGTGCATTATCTGGAGATTTTTCTTGCACGGAACGCAACATTTCTATTACGTTTTCTGCTGTAACTTGCAAATTTTGGTTCATTTGTGTCTAAACCTCCTTCAGCAACGCCCTACGATAGCATATCAAAAATCAGTGTATTGCAAAGAATCTGTCTTCCAACATCAGACACAGACAATGATAGATAGGCAAATGTAGTTCCTGAATCATATAAGTCTCCGTCTGTGGAGCCTTGATGCACACATCACTCATATCCTTCAGTTTGCTGTCCTTTGCTCCCGTCAGCCCAATGACCTTCATCCCCTTAGCGTGTGCGGTTGTCGCCGCATATAGCACATTTTTACTGTTACCACTGGTGGAAATGCCAAGGAACACATCCCCGGATTTACCGTAACCATTGACCTGCTGTGCGAAGCAGAGTAGTGGTTCACAGTCATTCATATAGGCTGTGGACAGGGCGGGATGACCATCCAGTGCAATTGCAGGAAGTGCCCCCTGCAGATTTTCTGCCAGAACAGCTCCGAGTTCCTGATTCTCAGCAACCAGCTTTTCTGCAAAATCTGTTTCAGGCTTACGGGGCAGCTTGAAGCCCTTCATCAGCTCACCAACGATATGCTCCGCATCTGCTGCAGAACCGCCATTGCCGGCCACAAGAAGCTTTCCACCGTTCTCATAGGACTCCTCCAGCAAAAGGTATGCGGCAACAATATCATTCTTCACCGATTCTAAAGAAGGGTATCGTTCTACCAACAAGTCGATATGTCTCATCAGTCGGTTATCCAGTTCATGCATAGTCGTACTCCCCCTCTTATTTCAGGTATTGTTCTACAAAATCCTTCAAAGACGATACCGTCACAGTCTGTCCGTAGAATTCAGAGCCAATCAAAGCAGTCTGACATCCGGCATTCTGACCCGCCTTGATATCATTTTTCCCATCACCAATCATCCAAGACTTCGACAGATCAATATTGAAATCCATTGCTGCATTCAGCAGCATTCCAGGTTTCGGTTTACGGCAATCACAGTCAAACTTCAGTTCTGGACGTTCCCCTTCATATCCCTTATGCGGATGATGCGGGCAGAAGTAGATGGCATCCAGATATGCGCCTTCTTTGCCTAGAAGTGTCTCCATTTTGTTGTGAATCTCTTCGAGTTCTTCAAAGGACACTTCACCACGGGCAATCACAGGCTGATTCGTAACAACGATTGCCAAATAACCAGAAGCATTGATTTTTTTGATTGCATCTGCAACGCCGTCCATCAACTCAAACTCGGCTATGTTCCGAAGGAATCCCACATATTTATTGATGGTGCCGTCCCGATCAAGGAACACCGCTTTCTGCTTGTTCTTCAGATTCTTACCGGAAACGCGACCAGTCTTGTAATCCTCGCATACAGAGTAATAGCGTTCGGGTGTCCCCATATCCTTCACATATTCAGGACTATCGTAGCAGAACATCTTTCCGGTTCCGGCCAACGGCTTAAGGAGTTGCCGATCCAAGTCAACCTTGATGGGTTTCCCGTTCTCCCCCACAGCGCCAACCTTGTCCGCATCAATCCCCGAATGATCTAAAATGCTCGGATTGATAACATGAAGTCCAGCATTGACACGATTACGATAGTATTCTGGACGTTCATCTTCCTTAGCTAGCCATTGCTCAACAGCCCCATTTTTATCAGCAATAATTAGTCCGCTGTCGTAGGGATGGCTATTGGGGTGCGTGAAAAGAGTAACCAATCCGCCATGCTGTTTATGAAAGGCTACGAATCGATTGAAATCCACATCGAACACCGCATCGGCATTCAGCAGTAGAAAATCCGAATCCAGCTTATCCTTGATTTTGAAAAGCGCACCGGCATTGCCTAAAGGTTCCTTTTCAAAATAGTATTCAATATGAACACCGAAGGGCTTCCCTGTTGCCGGAGATATACCCGAGCCATCTCCGAAATAGTCCATGATGATGTTTCCGAGATGAGAAACGGTCAAAATAATGTCTGTGAATCCTTGGTCACGCAGACACTCCAACTCATGCTCCAGAACAGGCTTCCCCTCGATTTTTATCATCGGTTTGGGGATATCACTGGCAACAGAGGAAATCCGGGTGCCCCTACCGCCTGCCATTATTACTGTTTTCATCTCATTACTCCAACTTTTGCAAATACTTAATTAAAGTTATCTTGTTGCTTGATTGTATATGTTTCCTTTAGACCCTGGCATACCGTATAGAGCGGCTTCCACCCCAGGTCTTTCAGTTTAGTTGTATCCATTAAGGCAAATGTAGCCTTCGACACTGCTGAGTTATCTTCGATTTCAAATTTTACTTTCTGATTCGAAAGGGTCGCAAGATACTCAGCATATCCTCGAAGTGTTCTTCCATCATCATCATCGGATATATTGTAGGCCTCACCGTCTACTCCATCCAGGAGAATCTTGATTAGAGCGCTTACTGCATCTGCAATATAAACATAAGAGTAGCGTTGTTCGCCATAGCTTTTCATCACTATCTCATCGCCTAAGACCGCTTTGTCCATGAATTGGCTCATTGCTTTTGTGTCTTTTTTCTTGTCTGGGCCAAAAACTCTTGCAAGTCTTACAATGACAGCATCAATTCCGAACCGTTGACGATAAGACTGTGTCAATGCTTCACAGGTACGCTTTGCTTCGTTATAGCCGGCTCTTGCTTGATTGCAATCTATATATCCGCAATAGTGTTCGTCCATTGGTTTCTCGGTGCCCTGACCGTATATTTCAACACTCGATGCAAGTAAAAAACGAGCCTTCTTCTCAACTGCCAGTCTCAGCAGGTTGTTACATCCATCTATATTGGTCAGAATCGTTCCGATTGGATCTTCTGCATACTGTTTCGGATGCGTGTTAGATGCAAGATGAAGAACAAAATCCACATCTCCTGTATAATCTATCGGATTGCAGACATCGACCGCCAAATTCTCCAGATAATCATCGGACACTCCTCCTCTTCGTGAGAGTGAAACAACCTTAATTGTGTTTCCGAAACAATTTGTGCGATAACGCAAAACCTCTATCAAGAATGACCCTATAAAACCAGTGCCACCGGAAATCAGTAGAACCTTATTATTAAATCTACTCCAATCATATGGTAGTGATGCAACTCGTTTCACCGCTTCCATTTCAAGATTATTCATTTTATCCATTCCTCTTTCTTAGCGCTCAAAAGAGCCTTGAAAATCTCAATATCCTCAACCGTCGTGATTTTAAGGTTTTTCTCTGAACCCTTAGAAAAATAGGTTTTCTTTCCCAGTGCCTCCATCAACGAGCATGAAGCCGCCGTGTTCGTAATGCCAAGTTCTTTTGCCCTCATGTGGGCATCCCACAAATCGCTCAATCTATAAGAATGCGGTGTCTGCGTTCTCTGAAGATTTTCGCGTGGAATAGATTTGTCCGAATCCATCTTATTTTCAGAAACAAAAACAACCTCAGTGCATGGAATTGTTGCTACAGCTGAGCCATATTGTTTTTGTTTAACAAGATTATCAGTGATAATATCCTGACTAATCATCGGACGATTACCATCATGGACAATCACAACATCGTCGTCCTTATGATTTTCTCGAATAGCTTTCAAACCATTGAAAATCGATTCCTGACCGGTAGCACCACCTGTTACAACATACTTCAGTTTCGTTATATTAAATTGCTTTGCATACGCCCAAAGGATTTGATCCCATCCTTCCAAAATAGCAACACAAATCTCATCAATATTAGGGTGCTGCTGGAAGGCTTCCAACGTATAGATAATGATTGGTTTATTATCAACATTTAGAAACTGCTTTGGAATGTCCTGATGAGTGCGTGAACCAATACCACCAGCGGTCAAAATTGCAATATTAGCCATGTTACTTCTCCTATTATTTATACCATACGTTTTGAACATGATGCGGGACTTGTTGTTCTTTAGGCGGCAATGTCATATAATCACCGTACCTATCTCTTAGAACACCATCAAACCCTTTTGGAACATAAAACTTCGTGTCTTCAAAGGGCCACAAAATTCGTTCTTCAAAGTCTTTTTCAGAATACGTATTATCAAATCCCTGAAAAGAGATCAATCGACCCGTCCCCTTACCGAGATATCGAATCGCCGTATTCTCCATCTTATTTGTCCATTTATGCGTATCTGTATAGCCAAAAAGAAGTACTGCTAATTTTTCCTTCCATCCATGCACACTACTCTTTGAGATATCCGCAGCCAGATTTAAATTTCTATACAATCTGACTTGCTTTCTCCATAGTGATGTCTTAAAGGATAATTCTGGAAGTTCATCCAAAGGCCAAACATCAACAAAAACTCCAATCGGGTCTGTCCGTTTATAGGAAGTTTCTATTAAAGCCGTCCTATCATCACAAACTTTCAGCATATCACGCGGAAAGTAGTGCTCATTACTGTGAGGACCCGCTATGTAAAGTCCTCTGCTTTCCCCCCATTCCGGAAACTCCTTTTCAAATCGCCAGTAGTCTTTACGGTTCACGTATATATCAATATCGTCATCCCATGGAATAAATCCGTTATGGCGAATCGCTCCAAGCAACGTACCGGCAGCTAATGTATAGTTTATTCCCTTTTCTTCGCAGAAATCATGAATCTTTTTCATGATTTCCAACTCAATACTCTTTAATTCGTCTAAATTCGTAATAGGCGTCATCTGTTTCATACCTCACAATATTATTGCAAGATATCCATACGCCTTTCAACTCGCTTCTATAAGTCTGAATTCTTACTGTTCCAAGATTTTTTCTAATTGTATAAACGCTGCTGAAGCAGATCCTATCAAACTGCATTTATTTTTCAGCATTTCCGTTTTCGCACTATCAATGCTGTTACACAACAGATCAACTTTTTCCAGAATTTGACTTGCTGAAATATCTATTGTTTTTCCAAAATACTCACTTTGATATGTATTCCAAACCAACAAGTAATCATTCAATCCGCATTTTTCTGCCAGCGAAAATGTCTTGTGCCCATACGCAATAGGAATAGCTGGAACATCATTCAAAATGGATAAAACAAGCGAGTGAAACCGCATGCATATCGCAAATTTGTATCTATTCCAACTACTTACCGCATTGGTAGCTTGGCTGTAGTATACCGGTTGTACCCCCCCACACACACACAATTTTTAAGGTTTGATAGTATAGCATCAATCATCTTATCATCTGCCCCTTTTGTAAAAGCTATCAAATCAACCGAAAAGCCTTTATTAATAAGTTTCTTTACCACCTCACTCCACTTTTCGACTGTATCATCGAATGCCTTTTGATTATCATTTTGAAGATTTGCTACCGAGATAGCTACTATATTTTCTTCAGGATATTCAGTTTCATTGGCAACTTCGGAGGCAAAAACACAATCAGCCATTGCATGGATTTTTTCCGACTCTATTAATTTAAGCTGTTCCAAGACATTTTCACTTCTCGTGATAAATAGATCTGCCGTTTTTGCCATTCTTCGCCATAAGACTGCACTCAAGTTGTCCATTTTTTCTGAAATTCCAATTCCAAAAAAGATAACCTCTCGCCCCATCAAAATCCAAAGTCTTGTTATCAAATAATAAAGAAACACCTTCGGTTTATTATCGAACGGGAACAATCCACCGGGACCAATAATCAGCACATCATTTTTAAATGCCCCAAGAACAAGTTCCTTGTAGCTTCGAGAAACCTCATTCACATTCTGTAAGGCATATGATTTATTCATTGGCACCGTAATTTCTCCTTGAAGATGCTGCAACATCGTATCAAGAAGGAGATCATCGCCCAAATTTTCGAAGCCATACCAGCCCCATAATAAAATTCTTCTCACGACTATTTCTTCCTATATTAAGTATCCATTTCATATTTTTCCGCCAGTTGAATTATGATAGATCCATTCATTTTTTCCTCAAATAGAGGAAGATTATTTACAATTTCTTCTTTATTAATTTTATTAAAGTCAATCCTTAGCAACTTATCTATCGTCTCATAATCGAATCGGTATTTCACAACTTTTGCCGGCGTACCCACTGCAACAGCATACGGTGGAACATCTTTTGTTACCACAGCACCTGCTCCGATTACAGCACCTCGTCCAATGTGGACACCAGCCATTATAATCGCCGCCTCACCAATCCAAACATCATCGTCGACAATGATAGCTCCTTTACACGAAGCCGAGCCTTTATGCAGCATTTTAGGTCCAACCGGATACGTTAAAAATGTTGATACGTCATGACCCCCCCAGTATAAATTTTGACGTTCCCGCTATTGAACAAAATGAACCTATCTGTAGTCGTTCAGATGCGTTTCCATAAGTGAAAACGTTTAGTCTTCCGTATGTGCATCTTCCGACTTCAACCTTGTTCAAATCTCCATTGATGAATAATGATGTTGAATTTTTTCCTTTGTTTTTTTCTCTCCACTGATACCAGTTTAAATATTTTTTCAGCACACTTTTTAAGCCCACAGTTAGCTCCTTATCTACTAAGCTTCTTTAATTTCTCCAATATGTAGTCTAAAATCGACTTCATTTCTTCACGAAAAAGCGTCTGGCACAAAATATAGTCGATTAGCACGAACAGCAACATTCCTATAATATTGCTAGTCACACGTTGAATTCCAAAAAACAGCATCAAATACAAAAAGATAAACGCGTATTCGTTTTTCGTTAATTTGAGTTCAGGAAAAACTTTTGCCCCGTATATGAGCCAAAAATAGTAAACTACCACTGTTGCCATCGCTACACCTATATGGCCATTATTCAATTTGATCGCGGCTAAATCCAGTACGACTGCCAACGCGAACATAAACAGCAAATCAATCGTATAGCGATACTTTAGTTTTTTTACTTTATAATAATTGAAATACAAACAATTAATTACTGCCATTGCTGGGAAAAGTGCAAAATAAATTTTTATAACGAGAAGACTATTCGAATATTTAGGAATCCAATTTTCAACAATCAGCGAACACACGAAGTAAGCCGCACCCGAAAGGCTTCCGAGCATCAGTAATGAACGCTTTACAAAGGAAACCTTTTTTTGACTATCTAATTTTCCTGCTGCTATGTATGGGAAAAGGGGCTGTGAAACAGCCGTCAGGAGTATTGTCATAGTACTTTGCATAGTTATCGCAAAGGAATAATAGGAAAATTCCTGTACAGAACAGTACCATTTTATTAATTGCTTATCAACGCTATGAAATAAAACATTTATGTAACTTCCAATATGAAAAAGTAATCCTGTTATCTCGGTATCTCTGTTTTCTTTAGAAAAAATCTTTGCACAACTATAATTTCTCCCAAGAATTATCTGCCACAGCAGGTAAAGAATCGTCACTATAACATAAACTAAAATATACGAAACAATGCTAATTGTTGCACTCGCTTTACCGAGTAGAACGTAAATAATAATAGGAAGTGCTAGTGGGAGTGCCGATATGATCACATGACTTATTGCATACAAATCAAAGATTCCCCATGCTTGTAGCAACTGTGTAACAGCTCCTAAATAGCATGAACAGAATGCCATTATTGCAACATACAGAAATATAATGTTTCTAGTAAATGTGTATAGCAAGAAAAGCAGCACGGAAAAAGCCGAAATAATAATAAGCAATAAACGCATTTCACCTTTTAACTGTCGTTTTTCTATGCTTCGAAATGATTTTCCAGCATATTTTATACTCAAGCCATTTGGAAAGCCCAAATGGAAAAGTGCAACATAGCCAATATACAGTATAAAGGTTTGATATTCTGCATAATCATCTATTGATAGCAAATTGGGCAAAAGCAAGCTGCTAATTAATCCTACTAAAGCAACTATACCGTTTGAAATGAGAACTCTGAATATATTACTTACCATGTACGTTTAGACCTCTATATATTTTCTATGTCTTCTGTCGTTTTAACTACATATAAGAAAAGCGCATAAAAGAACACCGGTTTGAAACTAGCAATAGGCCCACCTGATAGGCAGAAGAACAATAATAAATATAGCGTCCCCAAAGCACCAGCCTTATTGAAATTCACGCTCTTAGTCATTAATTTCAACATATAGAAAATTAAAATGGCAATGATAGGACCAATGAGTATATAATAAGTTAGAAATGTGCTATGTGGGAATGTAGGAAATCCATATTTTTGTGTTTCTAACTGTAGGTTTGTAAAAAATCCCGAAATACCGAATGGATGTTCCTTGATTATTTTAAATCCAATACCTATTGAACGCGATCTTCCTAAAACAGAGCTGTCAGATTCCATACTATTAAAACTCATTGCTTTAATCATACGGTCGACTATATCTGAATTCCCAAATGATATTTTTACCCCCAAAAAATATACTGCAATAAGAAATGCACTTAAAACAATAGTAAAGCCACATCCTACTAACGCTATGTTTATTAAACGGTTCCTTCTAATTTTACGATTGCTTACTACAGCACCAAACGCTCCAATTGCTACAACTAGCAAAGCTATCAAAAGATTGATTCGTGACCCCGATAATATCAGTCCTCCACACGCCGCACAAGCCAATATGTAACGAGAACATATATCTTTTTGAAACAGACAAAAAATAAATGCCAGACCGCAAATAACACCTGTTGCCTCAACGTCCATATTTGGTGCATTATAACGGTTTGCAATTCCGTTCATGTGAAGGAATAGTGAGATATAAACCATTGCTATGTTTGCAAAGATAGCTCTCCATAAAAATAGTTGCTGATCTTCATGCGTCAGATTTACTCTGCACACAATGTTCATCATGCAAACACCCAAGATAAGTGATAGATATATCTCATATGAATTTTCTGAAAAGCAGCTAGTCTTTCCAGTCACCAAAAACAATAGTTCTCGGACAAACATTAACGCAAGTATTCCAAGTTCTTTTCTTTTTTGATCCGAATAAAGAACGATGCCCATGAGAAGGATTACTGCGGAAATAACGCCAAATTGATAATTTAACCACTTGTACGCAATTCTGTCCGGAGTCCTACTTATATACAATGTAATGAAGCCAAAAAAATCGTCCGGCATAATCAGACAAAACAACAATAGCGAATTCACAATATCTATTTTTCTTACTGCTCTTAAGTTTGGTATCCTGACGGGTATAATGTTCATTGCTTTCTCTTATACTCCTTCTCACCTGACTAGGCTAATCAATCTTCTCATCATATTACAAAACCAAATTTCAAATGGCGAAAATTTTCGATATTCCTTTAAGTATAATTCCCTGCTCTTTTCTTGCTCCAAAATCTGCCTTTTCTTGCTATCTGGAGATGCTTTCTTCATCGATACAGATCCAAGATGTGTAACGCTCACAGCGGGATCATAATACGTTCTGTAGCTTTTTTTAATTAGTCTTTCCGACAGGATTGCTTCCTCGCCATACAAGAACGTTCGTTCATCCATACAGTCTATTTCAGCCATGGCTCTATTTTTCAAAAGCATGCAACATCCATAAATCCTATAAACCTCGCCTGCTACATCCTGTTTGGAAATTCGATACTTTTTATCCTCAAAAGCACCTAGTGTCATATTCCAAACAGACGGTCTTCTGCAATAAGGTGCGCATATAGAACCATCTGCATTATAAATCTTAGGACCGACGCAAGCGATGTCATCATTTTCTTCCAAAATCCCAACCAATTCTTTCAAAACGCTCTTCTCTCGTAGCTCTACATCGTTATTTAGTATCCACGAGTATTTATATCCATTGTTTATTGCATATCGAATGCCTATATTATTTCCTGCCGCATAACCAGTATTTTTCCCATTTGCAATAAAGATGTAATTCAAATCCTTGCTCCGATTCGCCAGCACTTTTGCTGACTCGTTCGGTGAGCAATTATCAACGACCATTATAGAATAATTATCATAGTCCAACTCCGTGTGAAGTTCATTTATCATCTTCAGCGTAAGATTATACATTCCATAATTTAATACGATAATTAAAACAGCCGGTTTCATCGAATTCATCCTTTTCTCCCATTATAAGTCACTTATCTTGCATTTTATCCTTAAAGTCATCAAATCTTCCAATCGGTTTACATGGTATACCTGCCGCCACAACACCATCTGGAATATCCTTAGTAACAATACTTCCTGCGCCGATAATAACGTTATTTCCAATTTTCACGTTGTACAGTATCGTGCTTTTCGCACCAATAAACACATTGTCACCTATTAAGATTTCACCGGTTCTTGCATGAAATTTCGATTTCGGCTCCATGTATTGCAACATAAAAACTGATATATCATGGTTAATAAAGGTCACTCCGCTTGCTATATGGACATTATTGCCAAAACTAATCATATGCGGTTCTGTGCCAAAGTTCCACGGCTGGAGATAGCAGTGCTCTCCAATCGCTTTAAAATAATGTTTCTTCTTCAAGTATTCAGCACGAGAGTACCCCCCCCCCCCGAATAAAAATGCGAAACAAAGTCAAATATCTATTGATTCGTCCCATATAATGATCCCTCCCGCTTAATTCTGCGGCTCATACACCTCTGGTGTATAATGAATAACCCTCGTACCGCCATCCTCAAATTCAAACGGAATATTCATCAAGTCTCGCATCGCCCACCGAACAGAATCCTGCCGTTCCGGCTGCACATAGAACACAAGGAATCCTCCGCCACCAGCTCCGAGCAGTTTTCCACCCAGTGCGCCGGCAGCCATGCCTTTTGCATACAGTTCATCAATGCTATTAGTCGAAACCGCAGAACCTGTCTGACGCTTCAGTCTCCATGTGTGATCAAGCATTCTGCCAAAATCATCGAGATCAGAGTTCTTGTCCGTCAAAACACGCTCCGCATCATCAACGAGAGCAAGCATCTCCTTAAGTTGAGCAGTCTTATCCTGTTTTCCGCATGCATTTGCCTTCTGCACATCCGATGAAAAACGAGTAAAACCCGTAAAGAACATCATCAGATTCTTATTAAGCTGTTTTTTTCGCTCCGGCGAAACAATAACAGGCAATACTTCATAGCCGTCTGCATTGAAGTTAATGCGGTTAAACCCGCCAAAGGACGCTGCAATTTGATCCTGCCATCCACCGGCCTCCTGGCACAGGTTGCGCTCAAGGTAAATTGCTTCGTCCGCCAACTTTTTCTTGTCCGCATATTTGCCTTTGAGTGCGTAAAATGCGTTCAGCATCCCAACAGCGAAGGAACTGGATGTTCCCAAACCAGAACGTGCCGGAAGGTCAGCTTCATATGTAAGACGGATTTCGTGCATATCTAACATCTTCATCGCATTACGGATAGCCGGGTGCTGGATATCATCAATGTTCGTTACGCGCTCAGTTTTAGAGTAAGAAAGCTCCGTAGAATAATCAAAGAAACGCGGCAGATGGCGAACGTTGACATAGCAATACTTGTCAAAGGTCGTGGAAAGCACTGCACCGCCGCTTTCTTTGAAGAAACTCTCCATGTCGGTACCGCCACCAAAAAATGACATTCGGAAGGGAGTCTTTGTGATAATCATTTATTTTTCCTCCAACAGATCAATGAACCGTTCCACTGCGCCACTCGCTGCATACTTTTTGCATCCGTACTGATATGCATATCGGCTCATCGCATCATACTCATCCAAGCTAAGCTTCGCGGCTTCTTTTAACTTGTCTGCAAATTTCTCATTATCTCCCGCCGTCACAAGATAGCCGCTCTTATCTGCATCCACCTGTTCTGGAATTGCGCCAACAGCAAAAGCAATAACGGGGCGACTATACTTATAAGCATCGATAATGATGCCTGACTGGGAAGCTGAGTTATACGGAACGATTGTCCAGTCACAGTTAATGAAAGCCTCACGCATTTCTTCATCAGTGACATAATCATTGTTGAGCTTTACATTTTTCTCTTTTGCAAGTTGCTCAACAACTTTCTGCATCTGCGGATCAACCCGACCAATAACATCAAATTGAATATCCGGGCACAGGCGAACAATCTCTAACAGGTTATCTGCACCTTTGTAAGGATTGATTCTCCCAAAGAAAAGAGCACGACCACTATGTACCGGGGACGTATATGCTGGATATCTACGCCACAACTCCAGATACTTCACCCGGCCAGCGCTAATTCCATAGCGGTCAATCATATCCTGAATGTACGTTTTATTGCGCAATACAATCGTATCTGCAAACTTGACCACGGCTTTATTCATTAGGTCAACCATCTTGACCTGGCTGTCACCCTCATGTGGAATGACCTCATGAATCACCTGATAAGCCTTAGCTTTACCAGCCATCATCATAATTGGAAGATTCCATGTATGCAGACTCTCGAAATAAATAGCATCAAAATGTTCTTTGCGAACACGATGAATAATTGAAAGCAACAGCGGGAGGTTGAAGGTCTTCTTAGTCACACCAGGACGCTCCGGGCAATCCACCAGCCATGTGTGATCTGACTGCTGAAGCTCCACCTTTGGCGTTTTAATGCAAAGTAAATAAGTATCCCAGTCGCTTCGCTTTCTCATTTCTTCGTACATTCCAAACAGCGTATCCTGATGATCCGCATTATCTGAGAATGTCACTAGAAGTACCTTTTTCATCTCGAATTCCTCTCCCACACAAAACGGCCCAGACTCATTCTCCAAGAGTCTGAGCCGTCTATTCCTTATAAAGCTCTACTAATCGTTCTCAGCAGTGTGAGTCGCACTGCCGCTATGTCTTGTACCGCTACAATAAACGTTTCTTCGACAAATTTACGCAACGGTAACCGCTGTCTTTAGTCCTGATAGCACCAACGCTCGTTACGGTAGCCCCTGCCTTTATTCCAGGTTCCACTCATCCATGCCACGGTAGCTCACTTGTTTATGCCAGATTACCCCACACGAATGAGTATCTCCGTGAGCATGTGTTTATCACTATCTTGCTCACATCCGACTTGTTATCTTCAAGACCGGGATGAAATCGCAGATGATGTTGTCATTGCTCAACCCCAAAACCGTCATGTGATAATCGCCACAGTATCGTTAGTACCCTCACGGTGCAATCAGACATAAACCCACGAACTACCCGTTGCACCCATAAAAGTGCCTTTTCGGGGCATAAACGCCTCAATTTACACTCGTTTTGCCCTCTCTTACGCTTGGGTTCTCGGCATTTTGCACTACTAGACGCAGTATTTCAGCCTCATGTAGGGCATTTTGCCAACTTTCTAGCTTAACGCTACTGTAAGAGCTACATTTATGCCTGACTCCACTTTGGATTTATTTCCAATTTTTAGCAGTTAAAAATATACGAAATCATCGATATTTAGTTGTTTTCTCCACTCATAGCAGTGGTTTGACCCTCAGAAACTCCCTCGGTGCTTTCAGGCATAAACAGGATCTTCACCGTTGCAAACATGATTTTCAAATCCTCAATAATACTCGGATGCGCTATGTACATTAGATCCATCGTCAGCTTGTCATAAGGCGTGGTGTTGTATTTACCATAAACCTGGGCATAGCCAGTCAGACCAGCCTTGGCCTGCAGGCGCAGTGCAAACTCCGGCATTTCTTCACAGTATTGGGCTGCAATTTCAGGACGCTCTGGACGAGGCCCCACAATGCTTAACTCGCCTCGTAGTATATTGATAAGCTGTGGCAATTCATCCACGCGGCATGCGCGAATCACTTTGCCTACAGGCGTGATACGGTCATCGTGCTCACCGCTGGAAAGACGGGCCACACCGTCTTTTTCGGCATCAACGCGCATGCTGCGGAATTTCAAAATACCGAATTCTTTTCCATCCTTGGTCAAACGAGTCTGCTTGTAAAACACAGGTCCGTGATCCGTTGCCTTAATGGCAATGGCCGTCACCAAAAAGATCGGGCTCAAAATAATCAGTGCAGCAGCAGAAATCACAATATCCAGCAAACGCTTGATAAAAAGGTACTCCGGCTGCGGATTGTAGCGGCCCACACGGAGCATCGGCAGATGGAACATGTGCATGTGGTGCGCACCGGACATGATCGTGTCGCCGATACGGGGAATTACAAACATCGTGATGTTATTTTCGACGCAATACTTCAAAATTATGTTGCGGTCATGGCTGTGGACGCCGCTGATAAACACCGTGTTGATGCCGTCCAACATAGACAAATTTTCAATACACTCTGCTGCTGTGGCCGTCGCTACGACCTTGTACTTGCCATCCAAGCCATACTGGCCGATCAGCTTTTCCAGACCTTGGCGAGTGTCATAGATTACAGCAGTAGCCTGCGGCGGGAAGGTCTTAAAGTACGCGTGGGGTGCGCTGCGAGCCCAGACTGCCGCCAGAACCAGCTGTCCAACCAATGCTGCCACACCCGGCAGGATGTTGGGCAGATGCTTGCTCAGCAACCAGATAACGACGTACATAATAAAGTCGCTGACTACCGCCGCCAGAAACTGCGCATAGACGATTTCGGATATGCGGTACATCGACATTAGAAATGCGTCGTACACGCGACCAAACATGATGAAAAGCACAAAGAACAGTGCCACCACCAAGTAATCACCTTTTGCGTAAAACGGCGATGCAATGTGTTTTGCATAGTACAAATACCAGCACAGTGCAAACGGTATTGTCACCAGCACTGCATCCATGATTTTTACAAGCCGCAAAATCAAGTCGTGTCTAAACCTCGTCATGATTTCTCCTCAATCTTTTCAGCATGCTTTACCTGCCGTGTCCTCATCCAGCAGTTTCCGCAATTTATTTGTCTGTTCGGCGCTTAGCCGGGGTGACTGCTTGCGCAGCAGGACCTTTTGGTCGTACAACCAGCGACCCAGCCAGATGCCGTCCGCTGTTTTATATTTGGCCGGGATTTGCAGGTTGCCGTGCATTTGCAGATAATCCCACGCTAAATTG
>OGKD01000820.1_pt1 | contig 19604 bp, 20 predicted proteins | sample 1572371 | NCBI WGS metagenome assembly OGKD01 (sample SAMEA2582096, study PRJEB24529) | metagenome | biome: Human gut stool | place: China | collected 2011 | reverse complement strand
AGCACTTTCTTTGGCATTACTGGCCTTACCTATCGCTTCTTTTGCAGAAGGACCAGTCGATAATTATCCACCTCAGGTGAGCTTTACCGTTGAATCGGAAAAAAATGTAGAACGCGATTTATTGCGAGTGTCCCTTTTTTACCAAGCGGAAGGCAATGATTTATCCGCGCTCAATAAAACCATGGCAGAAAAAATGAATAAAGCCATTGAGCTAACGAAAGCACAAAGTGCGGTTGAAATTAAAGACAACTCTCGTAATACCTGGATTCGCTATAATGATAAAGGCAAACAACAAGGTTGGACTGCCCGTGCGGAATTAACCTTGGAAAGTAAAGATTCTCAAGCGTTATCAACAGTAGTGCATGAATTAGATGGTGTCTTAGCGATTAATGGCGTAAGTGCCTCCGTTTCACGTGAAAAATTAAGTAGTTTAGAAAATGAATTAACCAAAGAAGCTTTAGCAAAACTTAAAGATAAAGCAGTCTTAATTCAAGAATCCTTGCAGGTGAAAGGTTATCGCATACAGAACCTTGAAATTTCCTCAGCTAATGATTCAGTCGCTGATTTCCGCCCTTATGCTGCAGCCGAACTAAGCTCTAAAAGTTTATACTCGAGTGGGAAAGATGAAACTTACACTCAAAGTGGCAAAGAGAAAATTAAAGTCAGTGTGAATGCGCGAATTGCATTGCTTAAAGAATAATTTTCTATACAATGAACGACGATTTTTTTAATAAGGAAAACAATATGAAAGTAGCAAAAAATACGGTTGTGAGTATTGCTTACCAAGTACGTACTCAAGACGGTGTATTAGTTGATGAAGCACCAGCAAATCAACCATTAGAATATTTACAAGGCCACAATAACTTAATCATTGGTCTTGAAAATGCCTTAGAAGGCAAAGAAGTTGGCGACAAATTTGAAGTGCGTGTTCAACCTGAAGAAGGCTACGGCGAATACAATGAAAACATGGTTCAACGTGTACCAAAAGATGTATTCCAAGGCGTTGATGAAGTGGTGGTTGGTATGCGTTTCTTAGCTGACACGGATATTGGCCCTGTTCCAGTTGTGATCACTGAAGTGGATGGCGATGAAGTGGTGGTTGATGGTAACCACATGTTAGCGGGTCAAGAATTACACTTCACTGTGGAAGTTGTTGGCACTCGTGAAGCAACATTAGAAGAAATTGCTCACGGTCACGTACATGGCGCACATGATCACCACCACCATCATCATCCCGGAGGCGTCGATCCGCATACGTGGAGCTCTATCTCTGGAGCGAAGGTGATCGCCAAGAACACTTTGGATGCCTTTGTGTCTTTGGACCCGGAGAATAAGGAATATTACCAAGCGAATTATGAACAACTGACGAAAGAAATCGGAGAAACGGAAAAGACCGTTTCCAGTTTGTTACATTCTCTTGACAATAAGACATTTATTATTTACCATCCGGCCCTGACCTATTTGGCCAACGAATATGGCTTGACCCAGCTTTGCATCGAGATGGACGGAAAAGAACCGTCTCCCGCACAATTAAAGGAACTGGTCGAGACCGCACGGGAACATAATGCGAAAGTCGTGTTTATCCAACGGGAGTTTGACCAGAAGAACGCCGAGTTGATCGCGAAAGAAACAGGTTGCCGTCTGATCCCGATCAATCCGCTGGATTACGATTGGGGTAAGGAAATGATTCATATCGCAAAATCGTTAGTCGATGGACAAGCTGATTGAGTTGAGAGAGGTTACCGCCGGATACGGTAATAAGATCGCCTTACGTAACGTAACGCTGGATGTGTGGAAAAATGATTTCTTGGGAATTATCGGACCGAATGGCGGCGGGAAAACGACGCTTTTAAAGGTGATACTAGGTCTATTGCCTCCTATTTCCGGAACGATTCGTTTTTACGATGAAAATGTAGAGGTTCCTTCCTTGAAGATCGGTTATCTACCCCAAATGAGCCAGATCGATAAGAAGTTTCCGATCTCGGTACGGGAAGTGATCTCTTCCGGTTTATCCGCGGAGAAACCTTTGTTCCGTCCATTCAATAGATCCCAGAGAGAGCGTGTAGACGAGGTGATCGTACAGATGGGATTGGAGGAGTTGGCGGGCAGGGCCATCGGTGAGCTTTCCGGCGGCCAGTTGCAGCGGGTCTTATTGGGGCGTTCTATTGTCTCCCGTCCGCAGGTATTGATCTTGGATGAGCCTAATTCGTATGTGGATAAACGATTCGAGTCTCGTTTTTATCAGCTCTTGGAAGAGATCAATAAAGAGAGCGCTATCATCTTGGTTTCCCATGATATCGGTACGGTTTTGACGATGGTGAAAAATATCGCTTGTGTAAACGAGACTTTGCATTATCACCCGGGAGCGAATGTCTCCGAGGAATGGTTGGGCGAGAAATACGCTTGTCCGATCGAGTTGGTGGGGCATGGTGACTTGCCGCACCGAGTCTTGAGGAAACACCAACACGAATAATTCTTTTTCACGAATGACTCTATTTTTATGATACCACAAATCATTTGCTGGATAAGCTTGCCGGAGATCGGTTATATCGTAGGTATTGCCGTAATCCTGTTCGGATGTAAGGCCGTATCGCAAAACCCTTTCATCAGTAAGAAACAAAAGATTCTTTGGATGCTGACGATCCTGTTCTTGAATTGGATCGGGTTGTTGTGGTATTATTATACATTTTATATGAAAGAAAAATGAAGGACAGAAAGATATTGATAACCGGAGCGAGTGGTTTTATCGGCGGTTTCTTGGTAGAGGAGGCGCTTCGCCGTGGCTATGAGACGTGGGCGGGTATCCGTGCGGGTAGCAGTAAAGCGCATCTGCAAGATAAGCGGATTCATTTCATCGACTTGAAATATGGCGATCAGGAAGCGCTTACGGCTCAACTCTCAGACTTTGCCCGTGAGCATGGGGCATGGGATTATGTGATCCATAACGCCGGGTTGACGAAGACATTGGATAAGCGAAACTTTTTCCGTGTGAACGCCGAGAATACGCATCGATTTATCGAGGCTTTAGCCGCCGCCGGTTGCAAACCGAAGAAATTCCTCTTGATGAGCAGCCTAAGCAGCTATGGGCGAGGCGACGAGAAGACTTTCCGCCCGATACGCTTGGACGATCCGCAGCGGCCGGACACGGCTTATGGCCAAAGTAAGCTAGAGGCGGAGAACTACATCCGTAAACAAACCTATTTTCCTTACGTGATCTTGCGGCCTACAGGAGTATACGGGCCGGGAGAGAAGGATTATTTCATGGAAATACAAAGCGTAAAGTCGGGGCTCGATTTCGCCGTAGGCGCTATTCCCCAGCGAATCACGTTTATCTATGTAAAAGATTTAGCGACCGTGGCCTTCCTTTCCCTTGAGAAAGAGGAGATAAAGAACCGGCATTATTTTGTAGCCGACGGAGATGTCTACACGGATGAGTCTTTTGCCCGTATGATACAAGATATCTTAGGAAAGAAGCGGGTATTGCATGCCCGTATACCGCTGGGGTTGGTGCGTATCGCTTGCCACTGTTCAGAATGGATCGGTAAGTTGTTGAAGAAAAGTATGACGCTAAATAGTGATAAATACATCATCTTGAAGCAGCGTAACTGGATTTGCGATGTCACGCCTCTTCAAGATGATTTAGGTTTTATCCCGGCCTATCCTTTACGTAAAGGCTTGGAAGAAAGTATCGAATGGTATAAAAAGGAGGGGTGGTTGTAAGAATCACTCCACCTTCTCGATCTTACCGGAGCCCATTACCTTTTTTTGGATATCTTGGGGATCTCCTTTGTATTTTACGGAACCGCTACCGGCTATCTCTGCCTTGATTTTGTTTACGACAGAGGCTTCTATGTCTCCACTACCGGCAATCTTGCACTCAAGCTCATCCATGTTACAATCGAAAGCACGTACTGTACCGCTACCGGCGATCGAGAATTCAGCTATGCCTACGGTTCCCCCTAGAACGATCGTGTTAGACCCGGCCATATCCCCGTTTAATTCCTCACAATACACTTTATGGCCAACGAAATCTCCGCTACCGGCGATCTCTATCTTTAGGTTTGTAAAAGAGGCCGTGTCGTGGAATTGGATAATCCCGCTACCGGCTAATCCTGCCTCGAACTCCTCGGCTTGTAGAGGGGAATTTATATTTACATGGGTACTGCCTGCCGCCGCTAGTTTCTTTAGATTGCGGGAGTTGGCCGTAACCATGAACTCGGTCGGACGGAAATTCGTATGTTTCCTGAATTCTTTTTTCGGACGGATCTTAAGCTTATGGTTCTCTACATTAAACTCATATTTCTCGAAGATATTCCGGTCTGTCTTTATTTCCAAACCTTCAGGAGCTTCGGATTGCGTGTAATTCACGACCATGCCTCCTCCCTCTAACTCAAGACAGTCATACTCGGAAACCGGGATGTTTTCCGTGGTGATATTGCCGTCTCCTTTTATGGTTTGTGTAGGGATACAGCCTGTCGTAGAAAAGATCACCAGCAGACATAGGTATATAATTCTTGTTTTCATTCTTTTACTTCTTCTACGGTACCTTTACCGATTATTCTCTGTTGAACTGCTGTCGGGCCTTTATAACGGATATTTCCTTTACCGATTACGTTGGCCTTTAAATTATCGGTAGCATGTACTTCCGCTAAGCCATTGCCTGTTACTTTGCAACTTAGCAGAGGAACCGCTAACCCAAAAGCGTGTATATCACCACTGCTGACGATACTGTAGTCTCCTTCTTTTGCGTTACCTTTCTTGATTGTTATAGAGCCGGAGCCATCGATATCACATTCGATCTTGTCGGCTTCCAGATGATTGACAACCATATTTGCGCTACCGGATACATTCAAATCCAGTTTACCGACCGTAACTGTCTCTTTCAGTTGCACCAAGCTATTGGCGTTCGCCTTAATAACGGTCTCGTCTCCGGTAAGCGGACTGTTTACCATGAAGTTGGCATTTCCGGAAACTTTTGCGGCGGCAAGCCATTTAGAATTCGTCTTTACGATAAACTTCGTGAAATGATCTACCTTCGCTCCTTTGAAAGCGATGGTTAAGACACGATCCTTCACCTCGATATTGACATAGGGATGAAGATTCTGGTCTACGGTAACCTCCACGGTGGAAGGATCATCGGATTGCTCGTAATTGAAATCAATTACGCCATCCACCTTAATCTCGTTATAATCGGCGACAGAAATCTTTTTCGAGGTCAATTTACCATCGCCTTTTACATGATCTGCGGCCCAACCGGTAGTGACCCATCCTAGGAAAAATACCATTAATAAGATAGCCTTTGTTTTCATAAGTATCGTTTTTTGTGATTCTACTTTTTAATTTAGACTCTATAAATAAAGAGTTGGTTACAAAAATAGCAAGAAAAAGCTACCGGATATCACATCGAGTAGCTTTTTTAAATTTGATAATGTGTGTATTTTAAAATAATGTGTGTGTTCGATCAATTCGCACCTTGGATGGAGCCAGAGCCGGACTTTGATTTATGCACGCTCGCTGGGCCTTTATAGCGGATGTCTCCACTGCCCGAAACCGATAGGTTCATGTTATCTTTGGCATAAACACGGGCATCTCCGCTACCGCTTACCGAGCAACTCAAATCATTGACAGATAAGTCGTATGCTTTTATATCTCCACTGCCCGATACGGAATAGCGGGCCTCGTCCGCCTTACCTTTCAAGGTGATGTCTCCGGAGCCTGAAACCTTGCTGGTAAGATTCTTGCAGTCCAAATCTTCAAAAACCAGATCGCCGGAGCCGGATACCGAGAACTCACCTAATCGTAATTTCACGTTATGTGGGAACTTTACGTCGCTGGAGCCGGAAATCTTGATTTCCAGTTGATCCTCGGAAAAAGCGTTCTGCGCCTCAAAATCCATCGGGCCGGAAGTCTTTAAGTATTTCAGAGTCTTCGAGCTTCCTTCGATTACATACTGGGTCGGTTTGATACGGGTCCCGTCTTGTATGCGGATAGCTAACCGTCCGTTATTGGATTTGATCGAGAGGAGTGGGAATAGATTCTCGTCGATCGTAATTTTCAAGGAAGCGCTTCGTCCATGCGTATATTTGAATACCGGGAATTTCTTGTTGCTTCTATTTCCCCAAAAATTATTGCCGGAATATTCGATATTTCCACCCAGTTCGATCTCGCTATAGTTATCTACCGATATCTCTTTCGTAATTATATTCCCATTTCCTTCTACTTTACTAGCCTCTGCCATGAAGGCACAAAAGATGAGGGCTATTACCGCTACTAATTTTGTTTTCATCGTTCGTATGTATTAAATGTTTATTTGACTTTGTTGATCGAGCCGGAGCCCATGATAGACTTACTGATCTCCGGATCTCCTTTATAATGGATCTCGCCACTACCTACGATATTAGCATCCAAGATTTGCGTGGCATATACGCTGATCTCGCCGCTGCTGGCGATATTACACTCTGCTTTACGTGCTTGGCAGTCAAAGGCTTTAATCTCACCACTTCCCGCTACATTGAATGAGGCACGATCTACGGTTCCTATTACCTCGATTTCCCCGCTGCTGGCGAGGCTGCAAGATAGGTTGTCCAGCTGTATATCCTTGGCGATGATATTTCCGCTACCGGCCATGTTACATTCAAGCTTGTAACCTTTTACGGGGCCTCTCAACTCAACGTTTCCACTACCGGCCATATTGATCTCCATCCGGTTTACTTTCGTCGGTTTGCTGATAATGAAACTGCCGGAACCTACCGTATTCAACTCTTTTAGTTCCTTGGAGTTGGATTTTATCTTGTAGACGGTCGGCCTCAAGTCGTAGGAGTTATTATTAAAACCTTTCTTGATAGATTTCGGATAGATCTTTAACGTACCGCCTTCTACTTCGGTCACGAGGTAATCAAATAAGTTCTCATCGATCGTTACGGATAGATAAGGCGCTTTATCCGACTGTTCATACTCGAAATCAGCGGAGCCAACGAACGTAATCTCGTCGTAATCGCTAATCTTTATCTCCCGGGTTTCCGGATTTCCATTTCCATCGATACGTCGGTCGGCGGCGAATCCGCAAACTGCGATCATCTGTATGCAGAATATAAAAAGTGATACTCTCGTCTTCATCGTCTTTAATTTTTTAGGTTCTTTTCTTAATAGACGAGCGAGTATCTGTAAGGGTTGCAGAAATAAGGGACTTTTTTCGAATAAGGATCAATTTATTCCGATTCTATCTAAAATGATTTCCCCTTTATCTTTTTTATTGAAGATAAAGCGGATTTCCTTCAGTTGGTCGATGGATAGGCTATCTCCTTGATTGAAGGAGGATAACGGAATCTCTACATACTGTAGTACTTTCTCAGAAACCTTCTCTTTTCCCAGCGAGAGTAAAGTACTACATTTCGTTAGCTCTGGTTTTAATAACGGAGGAAGCACATAGAATGAAGAGAAATCTTTTTTTACGCTTGTCTCGCCAAACGTTAATTCAAGCGTGAAATCTACCGCATCGATTGTATCCGAGTTATTCCCGATAAAGAAGAACAGATTCTTTACCGTGTTGATATCCAAAGAGGCTAAGGCCGCTGAATCTATTTGAAGCGTATATTCGGCCTGTTGGAGGGAATTCGTATCCTTTTTCTCCCATCCCAGATAAACAGCGGAGGTTAATTGGGATGTGCTCTCATCGTCTTTCAGTATTAAGGCTTCTTCTTTCCACGTTTTTAAGTTTTGCCCATGAATGCTACAGTCTTTCAATGTAGCTGTAGTTACATCCAGATCTTCTTCGTAATCGGCTATATATTTAAAACCGGAGTCTTCGTATTGGTTGAAATAATATCCTTTGGGAATGATAGCTTTCGCTAGGCGGTAATCTTTTAAGATCGATAGATTTTCTTTCTTGCCTTTTAATGAGGCGTCGAGAAATGCGGATATATAGGTTTGGGCGATCTTGCGTTGACCCTCACCGTCCATTAAAGGGGTCAGATTGAGGAGTGCCGAATAAGGGAAGGGCATATCTTTCCGCCCCCATACGGTGTTGAATTGTCCATGATTGGCCGCATAGATATATAATACGGACTTGAAATGGAAATTCGTATCCGTGAAGTGAAGGTTGTTATATTTTCGGCTTCCTGCCATGGAAAACACATCTTGATCATACCCTCCCTGTAAAAGTAGATAATCGATATTCTCCAGCTCCAAAGGCTTATCTTTGTGCATGCTATAAAATGCGGTTGGAGCGATCTCTACGATTCCTTTGATGGAGAAATTGAAGTTGAAATCCTGATAGGCATCCTTGTAATATCTTTTTTGCTTGTTGATCACGGTCGCTAGAGGAGCGGCTTGCCCTCCTCTGGAATGTCCGACAAGCGCTATATTATCCATATCAACCGTTTGGTAAAAGGGGTTGTCTTCTTGTTGGTTCCATTCTCTCCAGCATTCCAGATGCTTTAGGATTAGCCAAGCTCTCGTGAATATCTCATTATGGCTATAATCCCCACTCCAATTGCTGTTTAGGAAATTCTCGTCTATCGAGGCGGCGATGTACCCTTTGCTTGCTAATAAAGTGGCGATATATTCGTAGCCGGGGTCTGAATATTCTTGTATAAGATGGTTACCGTGTACGAATATAACCAGCGGGAAAGGGCCTTGGCCCTCAGGATACCATACTTGTCCGTTGATCGGGTAATTGGAGGCGTCGAATCCCCAAAAAAATTCTCTTATCCAATTATCGAATCCGGAAGTCTGGTCGAAAAAGGGAGTGGCATCTACAGAGGAGGTTTTTATATCGCATGAGTTTGCGTATTCATCCCTGTTTTTATCATCCCCATTTCCATATGTCAATGTTTTTACTGTATAGGTTCCTTCGATGGTAGGATCAGGAGCGTTGAATGTAGGGGCTTTTTGGTTCCAATAATTTTCCGAGACCGGGGTCGTATGATCAGATCCTTCATTAGCCAAGAAATAAACAACGCATGTGTTTAGCCCTAATACAATCAATATCAATGTGATTGATACTTTCTTCTTGATGCCGATGTAAACAGAGTATCCTATTAGAGCACCACAAAGCAGTTCGAATCCGATAAACATCCGGCTAGTATCCGGATAAGGAAGAAATCCGACTAATATATAAGTAGATAAACAGATTCCGACAAACCAAGGATTGAATAACCTTATGATCTTAAAGCCCCATGTGCTTAGTAAGGCGATCAGGCTTGATAGAATGCCCACGGTTATCAATGCGATACTAAGATCCGATATAGGCGATATTCCGATTTTCAGATAAGATAGGCTGATAATTACGAGGTATAAGGTAAAAGTAGCCAATGCTCCTATAGTTGCTCCTTTCCATGATTTTTTGGCGGTCTTGATCACGGTGGCTTCGCAAGCCTGTAAAAAGGAGAAGATTGTGTTTTTTGTCATTCTAATTTGATTTTTTAGTTTAGACGGTGAAAGTAGAGAAGCCGTTACAAATATAAGAGGATTTTTTTATAATTTTGTGTTTGATAAGAATCAAACAAAGGAATATGAAGACACTTATACACACGGACAAGGAACAGATCGAATCGATTATCCGTCAGAGCGATGTTTGCTTTGTGGGCATGGCGGATACAGATGGAACGCCTTATGTATTACCGATGAATTTCGGTTATAAGGATGGCGTGATTTATTTACACTCGGCGCAGGATGGACGAAGCATCTCTATATTGGAACGTAATCCGAAAGTCTGTATTACGTTTAGTATTGACCATGCCTTGGTTTTCCAGCACCCGGAGGTAGCTTGTAGCTACCGTATGCGTTCGAAGAGCGTGATCGCTTGGGGAAAGGTCGCTTACGAAGAGGATTTCGACAAGAAGGTGGAAGCCTTGGATATTATCATGAAGCAATATTCCGATAAGACTTTCCGTTATAGCGATCCGGCGGTCCGTAACGTGAAGATTTGGACGGTAGATATAGACGAGGTCAGCTGTAAGGAATTTGGCGCTCCTCATAAGAAATCTTATTAAATCAATAAATGATATGAAAAAACTACTTCTTTTATTCGTTCTATGTCTTTGTTTTCCGGTGGTTGACAAGGCTTGTACCTCCATTATAATCACTGGAAAGGCTACTCTCGACGGGCGTCCGTTGATGTGGAAACACCGGGATACCGGCGCTCCGTATAACCATATCGGTTATTTTGACGAAGGTGGCTATCGTTTTCTGGGGCTGGTAAATAGCGATGATCCGGAGGGAGCCGTGTGGACCGGAAGCAATGAGACGGGCTTCTCTATCATGAATACGGCTTCTTATAACTTGAAAGACGATGATATAAAGGAGATGGATCAAGAGGGAAACTTGATGCGAAAAGCCTTGAGAGTCTGTAAGACGGTGCAGGATTTCGAGCATTTCTTGGATACCTTGCCTCGCCCGATGCGTGTGGAGGCTAATTTCGGAGTGATCGATGCTTATGGTGGCGCGGCTTATTATGAGACGAATAATGAGCGATATTATAAGAAAGACGCGAATGATCCGAATCTGGCGCCGGAAGGTTACTTGATTTATACGAATTTCTCTTTCGAGGGGCGTACGGATGAAGGCAAAGGGTATGTACGTTATGAGAACGCGAAAAAGATCTTTAAGGAAATGCGGGACGGAGGATTTACTCCTCAGCGTATCTTTCAACAGGCTTCCCGCTCTTTTTATAATAGCTTGCTGGATATCGATTTGATGGACAAAGAGCAAAGTCCGAACAATCGTACGGGTTGGTTTGTGGAGCAGGATTTCATCCCTCGTCTGGAAAGTACGGCCTCTATCGTAATCCAAGGCGTGAGATCCGGCATGAATCCGGAATTGACAACGATGTGGACTGCCTTGGGATATCCTCCTACCTCTGTCGCTATTCCTCTTTGGGTGAAAATTGGAAAGGAGCAAAGCGCTTTAGTTACTTACGACGCATCCTATAAAACAGCCCTATTAGATTGGTATTCCGTTCAATTACAGAAGAATGTCTACTCCATACATCGTGGCAACGGTCAAAAGTATTTGCATTGGCAACTGTTATGGAATGATGACCAATCTGGTTATATCCAACAGCTTCGTGCAGTAGAGAACCGGATTTTCGATTTATTTGACGCTCATAAGACGGAGTGGGAGCAAAATGGATTGGATACAAAGGAAATACAACGGCTGTATAAGGAAGTCGATAAGCTCGTAAATAAAGCCTTCTTGGGGCTTCAAAAATCATAACCATAAGGTATTTTGTTGATAGTGAAAAATACAGTAAGTATTTAAAATATACGTATTGATAATGTCTTTATAATCAGACTGATAAAAAGTTGATGATGTTTCCGGAAAAATATGTACGTGTTTTTCCGGAAACACGTACGAGAATTTGTGAAAACACGTACGTGTTTTGGGAAACAGATAATGAGGTTTTAAATGCATTTGGAAAAATGTACAATAACTATGTGGAAAATAAGCACTGTATCCCCTTCTAATTATCGAAAGTTTTTAGGGTTATATCCCAACAGGCCTTTTTCCCAGTACTACTCCTTCCTTTGTAGAATATATACTTCAACTGCTCTAGGAGATATACTTCATAGGCCAAGGAAGTAGTACTTGCGCAGTTGGCGTATTTCAAGAAGTTACGTATATTAGCGACCTGAATCTAATATGAAAAACATGAAACGCACATATAGTACCTTTATGATTTTAGCTGGATTATTGCTTCATCTTCTCGGAGGATGTAATCGGACATATCCATATCCGGACACATTGCTTGAAGTAGATCAATTATTGAATAATCGCCAAGCGGATAGCGCATTAGCTTTATTGACGTATTATAAAGATACCGCCAAACATTATGACTTATCTACACAAATGTACCTCAATCTGTTAATGATCAAGGCACAGGATAAGTGCTATATCACTCATACATCAGACTCCTTGATTAATGAAATTGTAGATTATTACGAAAAGCATGGGCCGGAAGACTTGCTTACCGAGGCTTATTATCTGAAAGGGAGTGTGTACGAGGAGATGGGAGATCCTATAAGGTCTTTGGAATATTTCCAAAAAGTATTAACTCGTTTAGAAAAGACGGACGAATTTCGGTTTAAAGGCTTACTATGTTCTCGCATTGGCACATTATATATGTTTCAAGCACTTTATGATGAGGCGTTACCTTTCTTCCGGAAGGCTTGTCTGTATAATCAGTTGGCGGGTGATAGCATCGGTTTGGTTTATGGTTTGAGGGATCTGGGGCGATACTATGAAGTAAAGAAACGGATGGATAGTACTTTTATCTATTTCAATAAAGCTTGGAATATGGCTCAAAATATTCAAGAGGCTGAATTGGAAAAGATTGTCGCCCAAGAAATGGCACATGCTTATTTAAATTATAAGGATACTAATAAGGTTCGTTTTATCCTTGAAAAAATCAAAAATATAAAAAGTGATGATGACCCCGCTTTCACATATAATATATGGGCGAATTTTTATAAAGTGACAAATAGAGTGGATTCTATGGCCTTTTTTTATCAGAAATCGTTGGTGGTAGGTAATGTACATGTAAAACGGAAAGCCTCTAAAGAGTTATATTTAATAGAAAATAAGAAACAAAATTATAAGGAAGCTAACCGTTATATGCGATTGTATGTAAAACAAGTGGATTCTATCCGGAAGCTTACCGAGACAGAATCTCTTCGTAAGATGCATGCTCTTTATAATAGGGAAAGAATGGAATTGTTTCAAGAAAAGCTAAAACGAGAAAATATCCAATTACGTTATGAGATTGGAGTTGTTGGTATCTTATTGTTAGCGGTTTCTGTTATTTGTTATCTATTTTACAAGAAAAGAAAATTGCAACGAATATTATTAGAGGAGAAAATTGGACAGATATTGAATGAGTATGAGCAAAAAAGTCAACGAACGAAACTGGAAAACGATCAAAAGATATTAGGTTTGGAAGAGCAATTAAAGACGTTGAATTCTAAGAAAGATGATTTACAAAAGAAAATATTGAATGCGGATAAAGAGGTATTGGCGAAACAGAATGATATTATCCAAGCAAAGAAAGCTAAACAAGCCGTATTAATGGAGCAGCTGGAGCGAACAGATGTTTATCATGCTTTTATGATGAAAGTACAAGCCAAAGAAAAGGCTTCTACAAAAGATTTTGTGGATTTAGGTAATTTGATAGACTCTTTGTTTGACAATTTCTCAATTCGCCTTCGCAATGCATGTCCTTCGATTAATTCTATGGATCTGTGCATGTGCTATTTGATCAAAATCGGTATCTCCCCTATAGATATAGCCTCTCTACAACTCCGTTCTCCCTCCGCTATCTCTATGGCTCGTAAGCGGCTTGCTCGGAAAATATTGGGAGACTCTGGCACAATCGGTAAATTAGATAAGTTGATACGCTCGTTTTAGTTATTAACCACAGAAATGTGAATATTTCACTAGCGGAAGTGAAATAGATGTGAAATATAAGGTCTTGACAGGTATGCTAAAAGGGCTACCTTTGCAAAAAAACGAAGTGTATCATGAAAAGTAGAAGTTGGATATTATTACTGATGATCCTGTTTTTAGCTTGTCCTTTATTTGCGGATGAGGAACCTATCGATATGGATGAAGAACCAAGTACAGATAGCTGGAATAGGGGTGATAGATCAATCAACTATTGTCCTTTCGTTAGCCATGATGGTGATATCCTCTATATTTATTCGGAGGTACCATTGGTTGGATTGCGAGTTACAGTGAAGGATATGAATGGAATGGTTGTATATTCTAATGTCTTATCTATAACCGGAGGAGATAAGGTCGTTTTAGATTTAGATGTAGTAGGCGGAGAGTTCTTATTGATATTGAACGATAACAGTAGATGTTTATATGGTATTTTTAGTTTAACATAAAAAATAAGATTATGAACAAGAAAATTATTAGTATTATAACATTAGCAACTTTTATGCTTGTTGGAGGATTCGGATTTATTCCTGTAAAAAATGCGAATGTAAAGGCTTTAGCTCAAGATGCAAGAATGCCAAATGGGAGTGTTGTTGATCATGACGTAGAACCGGGTCCGGATGGAGAACCTGTTCATACATATAAATGTACGGGAGATGGAATTTGTGGTCATTAAATAATCGGAACAAAGGGAAATTTAGCTATAACTAGATTTCCCTTTGTTATAAATAGAGAAAATGTATTTATGAAAATGCGATATTCCTTTTTGCTTTTGTCTTTTTTCTACTTAATAGCATGTCAAGATAAAGTTGAGACAATAGACATCCCTGTTGTGAATTTTGGAAACGATTGTAAAGAGAGTTTATTAGATAGGATAAAATGCCAATTCATACCTTTATCTACAGATAGCATATTATTAGGTCGAATAGATGTGGTGAAATTTGTTGATAAACGAATATTTGTTTTGGATAGCAAACGGACAAATACTTTATGTGTGTTTGGCGATGATGGACGATTCATTACTAAAGTGTCGTCTTTTGGAGAGGGGCCTACGGAATATAGTTACTTATCAAGTTTTTTCATAGACGAAGAGAAACGAATTCTTACATTGGCAGATTACAATCGTGCTTATTTACGTTATTATGATTTAGATACTTATAAGTATCTCTCTTGTGATAAATTTGATTTTTATACGGATTGTGTACCTTTAGGCGATGATAGATGGGCTTGGTATATGCCTAGAGGATTTATGACACCTAAGCGAAAAGGGTATTACTTGAAAATTACGAATAGGGATAATGAGACAATCTCATTGTTGAATTCCACTTATTTTGTATCTCCCCACGTGATTAACTCCAGCTCTCATTTCCATCAATATCAAGGAAATACTTTTATTCATTTTCCATTTTCTGCAACTGTATGGAAAGTAGAGAGAGATACTTCTTTACTAGCTTATGAGGTCTCTTTTGGGAATAGGCAAATGCCTCCTCTTGATTATATGATGAAGATCGGAAAAGATCAAAAAAATTATACGGGAGAATTATTTGAATCTGGTTATGTCTACACATATAAATTATCTGAACTTGAGGATTATTTGCAAGTTACTTTTATGTGTGGAAAATCAACTTATTTTGGATTCTATAACAAAGATGATGAAATAACTTTTACCTATGAGTTCCCAGAGTTTATTCGTGCTACAGGTCTGGCAGGCCTTCGTGGTTTGACGGGGACGCATAATGATTGCTTCGTGGGATATATAGATCCTGGGGTATTGAAAAGAAATTATACACCTCACGCTAATTTGCAGGAACTTTCAGATAAGGCAAAGGAAGATGATAACCCTATTCTTTGTTTGTTCAAGTTTGAGGAATGAAAATGAAAAAAATAGTTTGTGTAGGCTATAAATTGGTATTATTGCTCATCCCTTTAGTTCTTTCATTGCTAAGTTGTAATGGGAGAAGGGAGTATGATGTGATGCGAATTGTTGAAGAGTGGGAAGGAAAAGAGATAATATTTCCTGATAGCCTATCTTTTATGCGTTATGGCATAGAACCGGTAGATTTCTCGATCGGGACAGGATATAAAATTCTTGTATACGTGGATTCTACAGGATGTGCTAGTTGTAAGATGCAATTGGAGGAGTGGAATCGCTTTATTTCTTATGTGGATTCTGTAGCAAATGAATCATGTCAATACTTATTTTTTATACATACAAGATACCCTAAAGAGATGAGTTATGTGCTGAAGAATGCAAAATTTAATATACCTGTTTGTATAGATATAGATAATTCTTTAGATAAGATAAATGATTTTCCCGATAATATATTATTTCAGACTTTTCTTCTAAATTCAGAGAATAGAGTGGTATATATAGGCAATCCGGTATATAGTTCTGCTATTCAAGATTTATATGAGGATGTACTTGTCCGGGATCAACAAAAGAAAGAAGAAGATCCTAAAATAATTGTTGATCCAGCGGAGGTGAATTTAGGTTCTTTGAGTTTGGGTGAAGAAAAAATGGCTATATTTGAGTTGAAAAATAATAGTGATGAATTATTGGTCATAGAGAATGTTTCCACAACTTGTGATTGCGCTTCTATATCATTTGATAAACAGCCGGTTGTAGTTGGTGGATCTTTACAAGTGAGGGTAACAGTAAAGCCCAAAGAGATAGGTTTTTTCTCACAAACAGTTATCGTAAAATCTAATATTGGTAACTTTATAAAGTTACGGGTTGTAGGGCATGTTAATAATTAAAAGTATGGATTTATGAAAGGATATTTGGGGATTATTTTGTTTTTTCTGATTGCTTGTTCTGATGTAAGAAAAGAAAGTGTATTGTTGAAAGGAAATACATTGCTGGAAGGAAGAGCCGATAAATGGTATGATGAAGTGGGATTGACCGACTCGTATCTGATCTTGTTGGACCGCAAAAGTGATACGATTATCCAAGTGTTTAAGAAAGAAGATTTGTCGCATTTGCATGCGTTCGCACTGAAAGGATATGGTGCCGTTTATTTTTCTAACCCGGAGTTTATGAAGTCAAATACAAAAGAAACCGCCAGAAAGGACGAGTTCTGGATTGTGGATAACCAACTTACATTTAATAAGATGCAGGTGCTGGCGGATTCTTTGCGTTTTGATCGGAAATATATACTAATACCAGAACTTGTTCCCTCTACACATTATAATGTTACTACGAAAGAAATTTATGCGGTTCCGATCGTAGAGAAAAATGTTTATGGTCCTTTCTGCTATGCGAATCGGGAAGAGGGAATTTATTGGGTGGAGTCACCAAAAGTAGCAAGAACATATCGTTTTTGTAAGCACATCGCTTATTTGCCTAATCTTTGTGTGAATGAGCGGCAAAACAGTGTGGTTGCTGCCTTGCGCTTCTTTAATCGAATTGATTTTTACGATTTGAAGGGAACTTATCAAAGGAGCTTTACGTATGGGAAGGAGCCTATCGTGCCTTTATTGAAGAAAAATGACACCCAAGTGGATGTTCTTGGAACGACGAAATGCTTTATCGATATATGCGGTACGGATCAGTATGTATATTGCTTGTACGATGGTTCTGTGGATTTTTCTAATTTATCCACATTGCTGGTTCTTTCTTGGGATGGCAAGTTAAAGAAGCAATTGAATTTTGATCGTTCAATAAAGAGGATCGCCGTAGATTCCTCCGACCGCTTTTTGGTCGCCTTGGCCCAAGATGAAAGTGGAGTATTGGATGTGGTAAAATACCTGTTGTAAATGATATTCTTGACAGGCTGAAACTCCGCTTTCTCGAAAGCTAGTTTCAGTTTGGACATGTAAATAACTTGTGGAAGACAAGAATAGTAATTATCTTTGGAACAAAAGTGAAAAGATAATGACAAACAGTATCGTACGCAAACTGCCGATAGGTATACAGACCTTCGAGAAGATAAGGGAAGGGAATTATGTATATGTGGATAAGACGGAATGGGTGTGGCGGATGGCCTCGTTGGAGACACCGTTTTTCCTAAGTCGTCCCCGTAGGTTTGGAAAGAGCCTTTTGCTTTCTACTTTTGAGGCTTATTTTAAAGGAAGAAAAGATCTGTTTAAGGGATTGGCTATCGAACGGTTGGAACAGGATTGGATTGAGTATCCGGTGATCCATTTGGATTTGAATGCCAAGAAATTTGATACAGGGGAGGATCTGATTCGTCTTGTGGATAGGCAGTTGCTTGTTTACGAGGCTATATATGGTTCTAGTGATGCGGATGAGACGATTGATGACCGTTTGTTTACCTTGTTACGCTTGATTTGTGAACAGACAGGAAAACGGGTGGTCGTTTTAGTGGATGAGTATGATAAGCCTCTTTTGCAATCATTTGATAATGAGAAATTGCAAGAGGAGTATCGCCTAATGTTGAAAGCGTTCTATGGGGTGTTGAAAAGTGCGGATCGCTATTTGCGCTTTGTATTCCTAACCGGGGTGACAAAGTTCTCTCAAGTTAGCGTGTTTAGTGACTTGAACCAGTTGAACGATATTAGCATGGACTGGCAATTCGCAACGCTTTGTGGCATAACACGGGAAGAGTTAGCGACGAATTTTGTACCGGAGATAGAAGCCTTCGGGAAAAAGAATAATTGGTCGTTTGTTGAGGTGGTAGAGCGGATGGAACGTAATTATGATGGGTATCATTTTCATCAAGATGGAGTGGGAGTGTTTAATCCGTTCAGTGTACTGAATGCGTTCAATAAGCTGGAGTTGGAGAGTTATTGGTTTCAGACGGGTACGCCGACCTTTTTGGTGAGCCTCCTCCGTAAAAGTAATTATGATTTACGGCTTTTGATAGATGGTATCGAGGCGCCTGCTGCTTCATTCACTGAATATCGAGTAAACACCAATAATCCGATTCCGTTGATTTATCAGAGTGGATATTTGACGATAAAGGATTATGATCGGGAATTTCGTAATTATTTATTGGAATTTCCGAACGAAGAAGTAAAATATGGTTTTATTAATTTCTTAGTCCCTTACTATACCTCCATTTCCAAGGAAGAGCAGAGTTTTTATATTGGTAAATTTGTACAAGAATTACGGACAAAGGATATAGATGCTTTCCTTTCCCGTCTCCAAGCTTTCTTCGCTGATTTCCCGTATGAGTTGAATGATAAGACCGAACGTCATTATCAAGTGGTTTTCTATTTGGTCTTTAAGTTGATGGGGCAATTTACTGAGGCGGAGGTGCGAAGTGCCAGAGGACGTGCGGATGCGGTGGTTAAAACACCAAAATACATTTACGTCTTTGAGTTCAAGTTGAACGGAACCGCCGAGGAAGCCATATGGCAAATCGATGAGAAAGGTTATTTGGTTCCCTATCAGGCGGATGGGCGTAAGTTGATAAAGGTTGGCGTGGAATTTAGCGCTATAGAACGTAATATTAGTCGTTGGCTGTATTTTTGATGCCTCTTCGTGAAGGTGTTCTCAAATAAAATACTATTTTTGCGCATTATAAAGAATATTCCGCAAATAATGGATATACAGAGGCATAGTAGCGTATTGGGCGATACGGTGGAGAAGCTATCGGATGAGGCATCGTATAAACAATTGTTCCATGCGTACAGGGATGAGGAGGCGCTGCCCTCGGGCGAGGTGCTGAAAGAGATCATCGATCTATGCCGTGCGATCCTGTTCCCCGGTTATTATGGGAATGCCCGTATCAGTAAACAGACGATCCGTTTTCATACGGGCGTAAATGTTGAGACTCTTCATTCTTTATTATCCAAGCAGGTTTATGCGGGACTTTGTTTCGCGGATACATCTTGCGTGACTTGCCCGGAAGAAAAGATCTCCGCTGAGGCAGAGGCTATTTCGGAGGCTTTCATCTCTACGCTTCCGGAGATTCGCGGTCTGCTGGCTACGGATGTGGAGGCGACTTTCAATGGCGATCCCGCCGCTCAAAATCTAGGTGAGGTCATATTTTGTTATCCCGGTTTCCGGGCGATCGGTAATTACCGGATCGCCCATCAATTGTATAAGCTCGGGGTTCCTTATATTCCTCGTATGATTACGGAGATGGCACATTCCGAGACCGGTATCGATATCCATCCGGGCGCGAAGATCGGTCATCATTGACCTTTTTTCAGTTTTTCTAATGTCTTTTTCTGCTCACCTGCAGAACGGGGCCATTACGTCC
>OGKD01000818.1_pt1 | contig 19660 bp, 17 predicted proteins | sample 1572371 | NCBI WGS metagenome assembly OGKD01 (sample SAMEA2582096, study PRJEB24529) | metagenome | biome: Human gut stool | place: China | collected 2011 | reverse complement strand
GCGCGTCGAAATCGCTGGTGGTTTTCTGGTTCTCTTTTGACATCAAAAGAGAACAGTTAGCCTTAATGCAAGAGCGCTCTGGCCCGCGCGGAGCGCATTGCCATTTGACCGAAAGAGAAAACTGCCCCGCGCACCGGCGCGCGATGCCGTCAATCCGTAACGACCATCATCTCCACGTTCTCCTCAATGGAGTAATTTGCAAAATACCCCTCTTCCAGCGGGATCCACCGCTCCACAAAATTCGAATATAGCTCCCCCTCCCGTCTGCGGAGCCGCCGGGCCTGTTCATCGGGAGAGCAGGTGACGAATATTCTTATATCATAATAGGGTGCAAGGCTGGGGTGATGGCTGTAGCTTCCCTCCACGATGACCAGCGGCGCAGGGCCGAGGGGACGCGGCGGCAGATAGGCACCTTCGCGGCAGGAGTAGGCCTGATAGGAGAATGCCTGCCCTGCCCGGGCGGGAGCGACGACCTCATCCCGCAGGCGCTGGATGTCCATGTTGGCGCAGGGAATCTTCTCCCAGCCCGTGACACGCCGGGATAGCGGGAGATAGAAGTCGTCGGTGTGGACGGTGATGCTTTGAGGAAAACGCTCTGCCAGCTGTTCGGCCAGCGTCGTTTTGCCGCTGCCGCAGCGGCCATCCAGTGCGACGAGGACGGCAGACTGTCGGGCCAGACGGTCGGAGATGGTCGAGGTCAGCTCTTCGGGTGAGATAAGATGCATGGGGATACCATTCCTTTTTATCGCAAGTCAAGAAATTAGTGCAACATCCAAACAGCATATTTGCGATATGCAATTCAACGCTGTTGTTGTTGCATTAAAAAGTTGAATTGCTATATCAGCTTTGGCTCAGTATAGCACGGCGGAGAAAATGGAGCAAATATTTTTGCAAAAAGGTGTTGACACAGAGCCGGACCTATGGTAAGATAATGCCACGTTAGAAATGACTAACCAAGAAGCGGAAGAAGCTCGAGATGGGCAAGCTGCCGCATTCTTTTTGAAGTTTTGGTTAGCTCTTTCTAACTATATTTCCTGCATAAGCACCACACGGCAGGAGACAATAGTGGAAAACGGGCAGGGAGGCCGAAGACATGGAACGCAACTTTGAGACAGTCATGATCGAACAGTGCGCCCCGGTGCTGGCCAGCTTAAAGCCTGCGGGACTTTTCCGCTACGAGACGAGCGACTGCGCCGACCTTGCCCGCCGCGTCCGCAGCTGGAACGAACAGCTGGGCGAAAAGGGCCTCTGTGTCCGCGTCCTCAAGGGCTGTGTGCGGACCCATCGGTATCTGGTGTATGTCTACCGCGAGAGCAAGCTCCGCGCTGTGCTGGCCCAGCCGCAGGTGCGGGATTTCCTGTGCAAGGAAGGCTACACTCTGTCTGAGCAGTCGGACGACTACGCGCCGCTTTTGCGGCAGCTGTCCCGCCGGCTCTGCTGCGAGGCTGATTTCCCCCATGAGATCGGCGTATTTCTGGGCTATCCGCTCCACGATGTGGTGGGCTTTATCGAAAATGCGGGCCGCAACTTCACCTGCTGCGGCTGCTGGAAAGCCTATGGTGATCCCAGTGCCGCCCAGCGGCATTTTGCTCAGCTGAACAAGTGTACGGCAGTATATCTCCGTCTGTTCCGCAGCGGAACGTCCATCCAGCGTCTGGCTGTCGCAGCCTGACGCCCCTGAATTTTGACATTCTCTTCCAAATACTCTCTTTTTATCCTGGCGCCCGCCAGAGCGAAACCACGCACTGGCGGGAAGAATCCTCCTTTTGACACGCGGCCGCTCGTTGCAGAATACCCCCTGCACCGGGCGGCTGTGTCATTTGCGGGGAGTGTAAAAGAGAAAAGTCGTAAATATGTGCAAACAAAGTTAGCATATAGAAACTGTAAAAATCTTCTTGAAATAAGGGAAGAAAATTTGTTTGTTCATACAAACTAACTTTTTTGAGTCGGAAAATGGTTGACAATGCGGGTTAGTAAGTATAAACTATCTGTGCTGATAGTTGCGACTGACTAACTGCCGTAGCTTTTCGGAGGGGGACGCGGGCATGAGCGAGCGCGTTGCGGCGTCTGGCTGGTGCGACCATCCCCGAGGACGAAAAAAGCGAACCGAAAAGCTCCCTGCAGAATGGGGAGCACGAATGGGAGTGGAACAATTATGATGCCTTTGACTATGGCAAAAGCAGGCGACACCGTCACCATCCGGAAGATCACCGGCAAGGACGAAGTGCGTCTGCATCTGGCGGAGCTGGGTTTTGTGGTGGACAGTCAGGTGACGATCGTCAATGAGATCGCAGGCAACCTCATCGTTCAGGTCAAGGAGAGCCGTCTGGCCCTCGACAAGACGATGGCAAACCGCATTATGATCGGCTGAGCAGCGGCGAGACCGCTGTTTGGGAGACGCTCCGAAACTGGATAGTCTCTGAATAGAAAGACAAGCAGAGGAGGATTTTTTTATGAAGACTCTGAAAGACGTTAAGGTCGGCGAGACTGCCACCGTGGCGCGCCTGCACGGCGAAGGCCCGGTGAAGCGCCGCATCATGGACATGGGCATCACCAAGGGTGTAGAGATCTACGTCCGCAAGGTGGCCCCTCTGGGCGACCCGATGGAGCTGACCGTGCGCAACTACGAGTTGAGCGTGCGCAAGGCCGACGCCGAAATGATCGAAGTCGTTTGATCGCAACGAGAGGAAAGGAGCTGCAATGAGTATCAAAATTGCACTGGCCGGCAACCCGAACTGCGGTAAGACTACCCTGTTCAACAATCTGACCGGCTCGAATCAGTACGTCGGCAACTGGCCCGGCGTTACCGTCGAAAAGAAGGAAGGCAAGCTGAAGGGCGAGAAGGATGTCATCATCCAGGACCTGCCCGGTATCTACTCCCTGTCTCCGTACACTCTGGAAGAAGTCGTCTCCCGTACTTACCTGGTCAAGGAGAAGCCCGATGCCATCCTGAACATCATTGATGGTACCAACATCGAGCGCAACCTGTACCTGACCACTCAGCTCATCGAGCTGGGCATCCCCGTGGTCATGGCCGTCAACATGATCGACCTCGTCCGCAAGAACGGCGATAAGATCGACCTGAAGAAGCTGAGCGCCGAGCTGGGCTGTCAGGCTGTTGAGATCAGCGCTCTGAAGGGCGAAGGTACCGAGGCTGCTGCAAAGGCTGCTATGGCGGCTGCAAAGGCAGGCAAGGCCGGCGAGCTGCCCCACGTCTTCACCGGCAGCGTCGAGCACGCCATCGCGCACATCGAGGAGTCCATTCAGGGCAAGGTCGATGACCGCTTCCTGCGCTGGTACGCCGTCAAGCTGTTCGAGCGTGACGGGAAGGTCCAGGAGGAACTGAAGCTGTCCTCCGACCTGATGGCTCACATCGACCAGCATATCAAGGACTGCGAGGCTGAGATGGACGATGACGCCGAGAGCATCATCACCAACCAGCGTTACGCCTACATCAATGGTGTCGTCGATAAGGCTGTCAAGAAGAAGGCCCGCGTCGAGCACCTGACCGTTTCCGATAAGGTCGACCAGATCGTCACCAACCGTGTGCTGGCTCTGCCCATCTTCGCAGTCATCATGTACCTGATGTACTCCCTGTCCATGGGTACTTCCATCGCTGACGGCGGCTGGGCCATCGGCACGTTTGCGACCGACTGGACCAACGACGTCCTGTTCGGCGAGATCGTCCCCAATGCGCTGGGCGGCTTCCTCGAGAGCATCGGCGTGGCGGGCTGGCTGTACGGCCTGATCATGGACGGCATCGTCGCCGGTGTCGGCGCGGTCCTGGGCTTCGTTCCCCAGATGCTCGTCCTGTTCTTCCTGCTGTCCATCCTGGAGGACATCGGCTATATGTCCCGTGTCGCCTTCATCATGGACCGTATCTTCCGTAAGTTCGGCCTGTCCGGCAAGAGCTTCATTCCCGTGCTGGTCGGCACTGGCTGCGGCGTCCCGGGCGTCATGGCTTCTCGTACCATCGAGAACGAGCGCGACCGCCGTATGACCATCATGACCACCTGCTTCATCCCCTGCGGCGCAAAGATGCCCATCATCGGCCTGATCGCAGGTGCTCTGTTCGGCGGTTCTTCTCTGGTGGCGGTCTCAGCTTACTTCATCGGCATGGCTGCCATCATCTGCTCCGGCATCATCCTGAAGAAGACCAAGGCCTTTGCGGGTGACCCCGCTCCCTTCGTCATGGAGCTGCCCGCATACCATATCCCTGCCTGGGGCAACGTCTTCCGTGCTACCTGGGAGCGCGGCTGGTCCTTTATCAAGCGTGCTGGTTCCGTCATTCTGGCTGCTACCGTCGTCCTGTGGTTCCTGCAGGGCTTCGGCTTCGAGAACGGTGCCTTCGGCATGGTGGAGGATCAGGACAACTCCGTGCTGGCGGCTATCGCAACCAAAGTCGCTTGGATCTTCGCTCCTCTGGGCTTCGGCAACTGGAAGGCTACCGTCGCTTCTGTCTCCGGCCTGATCGCAAAGGAGAACGTCGTCGGTACCTTCGGCGTCCTGTACCACTTCGGCGGTGAGGAGCTGTCTGAGAACGGTGATGAGATCTGGAGCCTCGTTGCTGCTGATTACACCGCTCTGAGCGCTTACGCATTCATGATCTTCAACCTGCTGTGCGCTCCCTGCTTCGCTGCTATGGGCGCTATCAAGCGTGAGATGAACAACGGCAAGTGGACGGCATTCGCCATCGGCTATATGTGCGCACTGGCTTACTGCTCCGCTCTGGTCGTGTACCAGCTGGGCGGCATCATCACCGGCGAGCTGAGCTTCAACTTCTTCACCATCGTGGCTGCTGTCATCCTGGTGGCCTTCATCTACCTGCTGGTCCGTCCCAACAAGTATGTGAACGACAACGAGGTCAAGATCGACGTTTCCAAGATCAAGTAAAAAACTTCTCAAAACGCGCTGAAAGGAGTGCATTGTTATGATGGAGTTCCTGGCTGCTAATTTCAATCTGCCGACGATCATCGTCGGAGCCATCGTGTTTGGCGGTGTAGGCTGGATCACCTGGCACTCTCACAAGCATGGCGGCTGCAGTGGATGCAGCGGCGGCTGTGACAGCGGCTGTAGTGGAAACTGCAGCAGCTGCGGCGGTGGCTGCCACTGAGCGATCGCGTAGGAGAAGGGGGCGCGGGTCAAGGCTTTGGCCCACGCCCCTTTTGTAAACCAAGAGTTCGTGTGATATAACGAAAAGAGAGTGATACGAGATGGAACTGACGCCAGCACACCTGCGGTACCTGCTCGCTATTTATGAGGTCTCGCAGACCCATCTTGACATCAGCTCCCGCAGCATCGCCGAGAAGCTGGGCGTGACCAAACCCTCGGTGGTGCGGGTGCTGAACCTGCTGATGGAGCGGGGGATGATCGTCAAGGAGTATTACGGCAAGATCTACCTCACCGACCGGGGCATCTTCGTGGCCAGGGAGGTCAAAAAGCAGCTGGACGAAGTGCTCGCGCACTTCCCACCGGTGGAGGAAGCGCTGACCGATGAGGAGCGGTTCACCGCCGCCCTCGCCCTGACGGCGGCCCTGCCGGAACGGGTGTTCACCGGCCGGTACGACCAGCTGATGGGCGCAGAGGAAGCGCCTCCTGCCGTAGGCTGATGCCTTGAAAGGCAAAAGGACCGGACTCCGCGGAGTCCGGTCCTTTTCGTATGCGGGTCCTCAGACCAGATAGCCCTCGAAGCAGTGGAGGTCTTCGGTCTTGACGATGCCTTCGAGGTAGAGGCCGTCTTCGCGGTACTCCTCGAGCTGGACGCTGCCGCGCTCCCGCATGGGGGCGGCAAGGCCCAGCTTATCGTAGGGCAGGAGAACGCGGATGGTGTGGACGCGGTCGCTGAGGGTCTCGTCCAGCTTGGCCAGCAGCTTGTCGAGGCCGTAGCCGGTCTTGGCGCTGGTGAGCAGGATGTCGGGGTCGAAGCTCAGCGCGCCGGGCTTGTCGCACTTGTTGTAGACGGTCAGGCGGGGGATGTCGGCGCAGTCGAGGCCGTCCAACACTTCGTCGGTGACGGCCAGCTGCTCCTCCCGCTGCTCATCGCCGGCGTCGGCCACCCGGACGATGACGTCCGACCATGCGGCTTCTTCCAGCGTGGACTTGAATGCTTCCACCAGATTGTGGGGCAGACGGGAGACGAAGCCAACGGTGTCCACCAGCAGCACGGCCATGCCGCTGGGCAGGACGAGCTTCCGGCTGGTGGGGTCGAGGGTGGCAAAGAGCATATCGGCTTCGGCGACGCTGGGGCCGCAGAGGGCGTTCATCAGGCTGGATTTGCCCACATTGGTGTAGCCCACGAGGCTGACCACCGGCATTCCGGTCTTGGCGCGGGCTTTCCGGCTCTCGCCCCGGCGCTTTTCCATCTCGGCCAGTTTCTCAGCCAGTGCGTCGATGCGGGCGTGGACGTGGCGGCGGTCAAGCTCGAGCTTCGTTTCACCGGCACCACGGCGGGCACCGCCGCCGCCACCACCGCCGCCGCCCTGACGGCTCAGGCTTTCGCCCATGCCCTGCAGGCGGGGCAGACGGTAGCGCAGGAGGGCCAGCTCGGTCTGCAGCTTGCCTTCGTTGGTCACGGCACGGCTGCGGAAGATCTCGAGGATGAGCATGGTGCGGTCGATGACCTCGAGGCCGCCGAGGGCCGTGGAGATGTTGCGGATCTGGCTGCCGGTCAGCTCACCGTCGAAGACGGCGCACTCGGCCCCCAGCTCTGCTGCGGCAGCAGCGGCTTCTTCCAGCTTGCCGCTGCCCAGCACGATGCCGGTCTCAGGGGTCTGGCGCTTCTGGGTGACTTCGGCCACGGCCTCCATGTGGTTGGCCTCGCACAGCGCGGCCAGCTCGGCAAGGCTGCGCTCGCAGTCCCACAGGCCCTGGTCGAGGGCGAGAAGGATGACCTTCGTCGGGGGAGTTTCAACTAAAATATCGTAAAGTTCGCTCAAAATGATTCCTTTCTGTCATTTGTTTGAAGAATATAGCGATCCGTAGTATTCTCGCGTCAGGGCATAGCACTTGCAGGGTATCGCTGTACCGTCGAATTTATGGTAGACGGCCTCGTGGTCGTAGACAAAGCCTGCTTTCATCATGACCTTGCCGCTGGCGGGGTTCTCCACGGCGTGGGAGCAGGCAAGCCAATTACTGTCTGTATTCTTGAACCAGTATTCTACCAGAGCGCTCAGAGCCTCGGTGGTGCAGCCTTTGCCCCACCATGCTCTGCCGATGCAGTAGCCCGGCTCCCAGATGCCCTCGGAGAGGTCAAAACCCGGCCATTCATTTCGCTGTGCCGGTTCTCCCAGCAGGCTGTTGTAGATGCTGATGGAGCCGAACACCTGTCCGGTGGCCTTTTCCACGATGGCCCACTGGTAGTAGTCTTCGTTGGGATAGAGCAGCGCCCATGCGCTCAGAAGCTCCTGCGTCTCGGCCACATCCTTGTGCGGCGTCCAGCGCAGCCAGCGGGTGACTTCCGGGTCGTTGGCCCAGTTCGAGTACATCATCGGGGCATCCGACGGCATAAGGCGGCGCAGAAGCAGCCGCGGCGTTTCGATTTCCTGTGTGCCGGCGTGGCGCATGATACATTCCTCCCAACCATTGTAAATATGCATAGAATAGCACAAAACCGGCTTCGACGCAAGCAAAATGGGCTGCTTCGGGGCAAAAATGCTTGACAAGAGCGCAAACTTCATTAAACTGAAGATGACTGCACAAAAATTCTCCCCGGCAAAGAGCCGGGGAGAATGCTCATGTTGGAAGAACATCCGCCCGCAGGATAGCCTGCCAGTCGCTGTGACCATACAGGAAGCGAAGGATGTGGACGGTCTGGGTGGAAGAGCTGACTTTATAAAATGCAAGATAGTTTTGAACTGGAATGAGCCGGATCCCCAAAGAGGAAAGAAATGGGTCATTCACAAGTGAAAAACGCTGTGGGAAGGTGTCGAGAGAACGGAATTTCTTCCATGCGATGGCAACCAGCTTATCGGCAGCAGAGGGATTTTTCAAGGTCAGGTCGATATAGTCGAAGGCATCTGCAAGGTCACGCTGAGCAGAAGCGGCAACATCGATAACGTAGTTCATCGAAGACTCCTTCTGTTTTGCAGCTCCTGCATGAACTCATCCAGCGGGCGCGTCCTTCCCGCCGCCACGTCATCCAGACCTTCCTGTAACTTTGCATACAGGTCGAACCGGGCCGTCAGGGCCTCATAGGTCTCGATGCTCATCACGGCAAGGTCGCCTTTGCCGTTTTTGGTGATGAACACCGGCTCGGCGTAGTCGTGGCAGAAGGTGGAGATCTCATTGTAGTTGTTGCGCAGGTCTGCGCTGGAACGAATCTTGGGCATCCAAAAGCACCTCACTTTCATACAAAAATTATACCTGAATTTCTTTATAAAATCAAGGAAAATAAAAAAGGAGAACCTTTCTATGACGGACATCCGAGAGTATCTTGCCCACAAGCCGCTTTTGTTCGACGGCGGCATGGGTACCTATTATAAAGCGGCACCGGGCGCGGACTGCGAAATGGCCAACCTCACCGACCCCGAGGGCGTGAAGAAGGTCCATGCGGAATATCTGGCCGCAGGCGCACAGGCCATCAAGACCAACACCTTCGGTCTGCCCCGGATGGCGGCGGCCCAGATGCCGGGCTGGGAAGAGCTGGCCGAGGCGGGCTGGAAGCTGGCCTGTGATGCCGCTGCGGAGAAGGACGCCGCCGTCTTTGCTGACCTCGGCCCGGCCCCGGACACCGAAGCTGCCCCGGCCAGCAGCGCCTACGGCCTTGTGGCGCAGCAGTTCGCCGCACTGGGTGCAAAGAACTTTCTGTTCGAGACGCTCAGCTCCGATGTGGGCATTGTGGAGGCCGTAAAGGCACTGCGTGTGGCCGTGCCGGACGCCTTTGTCATGGTGTCCTTCGCGGTGCTGCCGGACGGCTACACCCGCGAGGGCCTGCTGTTCCGCGACCTGCTGCGCCGGATGGAGGGCAGCGGCGTGGTGGACGCCGTGGGCCTGAACTGTGTCTCGGCCCCCGGCGCGATGAAGAAACTGGTGCAGGGCCTTGGCGAGACGCTGCTGCCCCTGTCGGTGATGCCCAACGCGGGCTATCCGGTGGTCACTCGGGCGCGGGTGCTGTATCAGGGCAAGCCTGAGTATTTTGCCCGGGAGATGGGGCAGATCGCCGCTGCGGGCGTCCGTATTTTGGGCGGCTGCTGCGGCACGACGCCCGCCCACATCGCGGCCCTGCGTGCAGAGCTGGATGCTCTGCCCCAGCAGACCGAAGCCGCTCCGGCAGCGAAACTTTCCACCGGGACTGCACCGGCGGTGGAAAAAGACGACACTTTCCTGCGGAAACTGAACGCAGGCGAGAAGGTCATCGCCATTGAACTGGATTCGCCCCGGGTGGCCGACCTGAGTGGCTATCTGGACGGCGCACGGCGGCTGCAGGCCGCAGGCGCTGACCTGCTGACCATCGCCGACTGCCCCATCGCACAGGCCCGGATGGATTCTTCTCTCGTGGCCTGCCGGGTACACCAGGAACTGGGAATGTGCGCTCTGCCCCACATGACCTGCCGCGACCGTAACCTCAACGCCACCAAGGCCCTTCTGCTGGGCCTTTACGCCGAGGGCGTGCGGGAGGTGCTGGCCATCACCGGCGACCCCATCCCCACCGCAGAGCGGGACGAGGTGAAGAATGTCTACCAGTTTAACTCCCGCAAACTGGCCCAGTACATCGTCTCGCTGGCCGGGGAGGGCCGGGAGATGCCCTCGGCCATGACCGTCTTTGGTGCGCTGAATCTCAACGCCCGGAACTTTGAGGTGGAGCTGCGCCGGGCTGTGGAAAAGCTGGAAAACGGGATGTCGGGCTTCCTGACCCAGCCGGTGCTGTCGGCACAGGCGGTGGAAAATCTCCGCAAGGCCCGCCAGACACTGGGCGAACGGGCTAAAATTCTGGCCGGCATCATGCCCGTGGTCAGCCAGCGGAACGCAATCTTCATGGAGAACGAGATCAACGGTATCCATGTGGAGGAGGACATCATCCAGCGCTTCGCGGGCCTCGACCGGGAGCAGGGCGAGGCGCTGGGCCTTGAGGTGTCGATGCAGATGGCCCGGGAGGCTCTGCCCTACGCCGACGGCTTCTATCTCATGACCCCCTTCAACCGTGTGGCCCTGATGGAGCGGCTCATTGCCCGGCTGAAAACGGAGCTTCTGGACGCAGAAGGCTGAAAAACGGATAAATCGTTGAAGGCGCCGCAATGAGATGATATTATAATAAAGAACAATGAATCGAAAAATCTCGGCCTTCTGTGTGCCATGACGATGCAGCAGGCCAGGCCCGAAAAGAAAGGGGCATAAGGAAAAATGCGGACACGGTATACCCTTATCAATATGGTCGTCAATGTGGGTGGACAGCTCATGAATCAGGTGCTGCTGTTCATCAGCCGGATGGTGTTCATCCACTACCTGTCGGCGGCATATCTGGGTGTCAACGGACTGTTCACCGATGTGCTGGGCATCCTGAACTTTGCAGAGCTTGGCATCGGCACGGCGATGATATATAGCCTGTATGAGCCGGCTGCGAAGAATGACGAGCATCGGCTGGCGCAGCTGATGAACCTTTATCGGCTCCTCTACCGTATCGTGGCGGTCGTGGTGCTGCTCGTGGGCCTTGCACTGATGCCGTTTCTGGGCTTTTTCATCAAGGACAGCAGCGGCATCGAGCATCTGCGGCTCATCTATCTGATGTATGTGGCAAACTCGGTCTGCTCCTATCTGCTGAGCTATAAAAACTCCATCTATCTGGCCTACCAGAAAGCCTATGTCCGCAACCTCTGGGCGCAGCTCTGCGACGCGGTCAAGACGCTGCTCCAGATCGTCCTCATCGTGCTGACCGGAAACTTTATCCTTTATCTGGCGGTGCAGTTCGTGATGCAGTTTATCCCGAATATCATCGTATCGGTCAAGGTGGATAAGGAATTTCCCTACCTGAAAGAATGCAGGGAGCTGCCGGAAAAAGAAAAATTTCACGGCATCCTGCGGAACATCGGTGCCATGAGCTTCCACAAGCTGGGAACGGTCATCGTCCGGAACACGGACAGCCTGCTGATGTCCAGCTTTGTGGGCCTTTTGTCGGTGGGTATCTACTCCAATTATAAGCTCATCTTGTCCGGCATCGACAACCTGTTGAACAAATTCTCGAATGCCTTTGCCGGAAGTCTGGGCAATCTGGGCGCCATCGAGGACGAGACGCGGGTGTACAGCATCTACCGGGAACTGGATTTGCTCTTCTTCGTCATCTACGCCTATTGGACAGCGGGATTGTTTGCGCTGTTCAACGCCTTTATCACCCTCTGCTTCGGCGCGGAATACTGTTTTTCCACGGCGACGGTGGCCGTCCTCGTGACGGAATTTTATGTTTCGGGTCAGCGGAAGGTCAACCTGCTCTTCCGTGAGGCCAAGGGCCTGTTCTGGTACGACCGGTACAAGCCGCTGTTCGAGTCGGCCATCAATCTGGCGGCGTCGCTGCTATTGGTGCAGAAGTTCGGCGTGGCCGGTATTCTGGGCGGAACGATCATCAGCACCGTGACGACCTGCCTCTGGATGGAGCCTTACATCCTGATGCGCTACGGCATCCGGGAAGACTGGCAGGGCAAGCTGAAAGACTACTTTGTCCGCTACGCCGAACGTGCCGCTGTCGTCGCAGTGCTGGCCGCTGTGTCCTACGGATGGGTAAGCTTCTGCCCGGCGAAGAACATCGGCTGGTTCCTGCTGGACGGTGTGCTGTATACGTTGCTGTTCGGGGCTGTCATGGTGGTGCTCCACCGGAACACGCCGGAGTTCAATCAGCTCAAGGGCCGTGTGACGGCAGTTGTGAAGAGGAGAAAAGAATAAGATGGATGCAAAAAAGCCCCTGATCTCGGTCATCGTTCCGGTCTATAACGTCGAAAAGTATCTTCCGAAGTGTCTGGACAGCCTGCTGGCCCAGACGTGGCAGGAGCTTGAGATCATCGTGGTGGACGACGGCTCCCCGGACAACAGCTGGGACATCATGCAGGAATACGCCCGGAGGGACAGCCGCGTCCGGCCCATCCGGCAGAAGAACGGCGGTCTGAGCGCGGCCCGGAATGCAGGTGTGGAGGCAGCACGGGGCGAGTGGATCGGTTTTCTGGACTCCGACGATTACGTGGCCCCGGAGATGTACGAGCGGCTCTACCGTGCAGCGGCAGAGCAGGGAGCGCAGATGGCGGTATGCAGCTTTACATATGTGACACCGGACGGAAAGCCCATCCCCCGCACTTCTCCCATCACGAAGAATGAAGTTCTGAGCGGGATACAGATGATGGAACGTCTGGCAGGACCACAGAACTGGTACTATATCACTGCATGGAACCGTCTTTACCAGAAAAAGCTCTTTGACGCTGTCCGCTTCCCAGTGGGAAAACTCCACGAGGACGAGTACACGGCCCATCTGTTCTACTGGCAGTGTGAGAGGGTGGCCATTGTAAAAGAGGCGATGTATTACTACGTCCAGCAGGACGGCAGCATCATGCACACGGAGTCTGTCCGGAGGCGGGTGGAAGGCGCTGCGGGAATGCTGGAGCGGGCAGATTTTGCGCTGGAACACGAGGTGTGCAGTCTCGCGTTCGCCTCCTGCAACGGCGCACTGGGCCGCATCGTTTTTGCAAAGGGCGGCTCGGAGGAGGAGCGTCAGGCGCTCAGACAGGTGAGAGAGCAGGCCGACCGGATCATCGACCGGCTGCTCCGGGTGCCGGGACACCGCACCGAGAAGGCAAAGGTGGCACTTTTTCGTCTGTCGCCCGGGCTTTACCGTGCAGCACTGAAAATGCGGCCCGTACGCTGAACGGCAGCTGTGAAAATTTTGTTCCGGACAAAAAGAGATTGACAAAACGCACAAAAAACGCTATATTCTTTTTATAAATGCAATGAAAAAGAGTGCGCGCTGTTTTTGCCATCCAGAGAGCCGGGGGCTGCTGAAAACCCGGTATGGCGGTGCGGTGTGCTGTCGCTTTTGAGCAGAGGCGGGGAAACAAGAGTAGTCGCCTCCGGGTCTGCCCCACGTTATCGGGGCATCAAGGGGCATACGGCAGAAAGCCGTGTGCAATTTGGGTGGTACCGCGGTTATATTACAGCCGTCCCATGGAACGCTCCGTGGGGCGGCTTTTTTCGTCCCACGCACAAGAAGCCGTTTTCATAAGCATTGCACACCGTCTGAACGGCCTTTTTGCCCGCATACTGCGTTGATTTCCCTTGCAATCCGCCCAGGATTGCTGCGGAAAATCGCCTTGTCTGCGGACAAAAATTCTCGTCATCCGGCGCGCCCTGCTTACGAAAACAACTTCTATTTATTCATCTGGGAGGATACTATGAAAGAACTCGCAAAACAGTATGATCCGAGCCAGGTGGAAGACCGCATCTACCAGTTCTGGCTGGATGGCGGCTACTTCCACACCAAGGCCGACCCCGACAAGAAGCCCTACACCATCGTGATGCCCCCTCCGAACGTCACCGGCCAGCTCCACATGGGCCACGCCGTGGATAACACCATGCAGGACATCCTCATCCGCACCAAGCGGATGCAGGGCTATGCCGCCCTGTGGGTGCCTGGCACAGACCACGCTTCCATCGCTACGGAGGCCAAGGTCGTGGAGGCCATGCGTGCTGAGGGCCTGACCAAGGAAATGGTGGGCCGCGACGGCTTCCTGGAGCGCGCCTGGGCCTGGAAGACCAAGTACGGCAACCGCATCGTCAGCCAGCTCAAGAAACTGGGCAGCAGCTGCGACTGGGAGCGTGAGCGCTTCACCATGGACGAGGGCTGCTCTGAGGCTGTCAAGGAAGTCTTTGTCCGCCTGTACGACAAGGGCCTCATCTACCGCGGCAACCGCATGGTCAACTGGTGCCCCCACTGCAACACCTCCATTTCCGACGCCGAGGTGGAGTATGAGGAAAAGGACGGCAGCTTCTGGCACCTGCTCTACCCGGTCAAGGAGACCGGCGAGATGCTGGAGCTGGCTACCACCCGTCCCGAGACCATGCTGGGCGATACCGCTGTTGCCATCAACGGCGATGACCCCCGCTATGCTCATCTGCACGGCTGCCATGTCATCCTGCCCCTGCTGAACAAGGAGATCCCCATCGTCTGCGACGAGCACGCCGACATGACCAAGGGTACCGGTGTCGTGAAGATCACCCCGGCCCACGACCCCAACGACTTTGAGGTCGGCCTGCGCCATGACCTGCCCATCGTCCGCGTCTTCACCTACGACGGTCGCATGACCGGCGCCGCCGACAAGGCTGCTGCCGACGCTCTGTTTGCTGCAGGCAAGAACACCGTCAACGAGCCTCATGTGCTGGACTGCGGCAAGTATGCCGGCATGACCACCCTCGAGGCCCGCAAGGCCATCCTCGCTGACCTGAAGGAGGGCGGCTTCCTGAAGGAGATCGAGCCTCTGAAGCACGAAGTCGGCACCTGCTACCGCTGCCACTCCACCATCGAGCCCATGGTGTCCAAGCAGTGGTTCGTCAAGATGGAGCCGCTGGCAAAGCCCGCCATCGAGAGCGTGGAAAAGGGCGAGATCAAGTTCGTGCCCGAGCGCTTCACCAAGAACTATATGAACTGGATGAAGGGCACCCGCGACTGGTGCATCAGCCGTCAGCTGTGGTGGGGCCATCAGATCCCGGCCTGGTACTGCGATGACTGCGGCGAGACCGTCGTGGCCAAGACCGCACCCTGCACCTGCCCCAAGTGCGGCGGCAGCAAGCTCACCCAGGACCCCGACACGCTGGACACCTGGTTCAGCTCTGCCCTGTGGCCGTTCTCCACGCTGGGCTGGCCCAACGAGAACGCCGAGGATTACAACTACTTCTACCCCACGAACACGCTGGTCACCGGCTATGACATCATCGGCTTCTGGGTGTCCCGCATGATCTTCTCGGGTCTGGCCTACACCGGCAAGGCTCCGTTTGACACGGTACTGATCCACGGCATTGTCCGCGACAGCCAGGGCCGCAAAATGTCCAAATCCCTGGGCAATGGCATTGACCCGCTGGAGGTCATTGAGCAGTACGGCGCGGACGCGCTGCGCATGATGCTGATCATCGGCTCCACCGCAGGCAACGATATGCGATACAGCGATGAAAAAGTCCTTGCCTGCCGCAACTTTGCCAACAAGCTGTGGAACGCCTCCCGCTTTGTGCAGATGAACCTGCCCGAGGACTTTGAGCCGGGTCTGCCCGAGGAAAGCCTGCTCGACATGAGCGACAAGTGGATTTTGTCCGAGCTTGCCAAGGTCGCCGCCGAGGCTACCGCCAACCTCGACAAGTACGAGCTGGGTCTGGCCGCCGAGAAGGTCGAGAACTTCATCTGGGAGGTCTACTGCGACTGGTATATCGAGATCTGCAAGACCCGCCTGAACGGCGAGGACGCGGCAGCCGCCGACGCGGCCCGCAAGGTGCTGGTCTACGTGCTGGACAAGGCGCTCAAGCTGCTGCACCCCTTCATGCCGTTCATCACCGAGGAGATCTATCAGGCTCTGCCCGGCAGCACCGAGACCATCATGAACGAGAAGTGGCCCGGCGACGAGAACATGAAGGTCTGGGCCGAGGACTGCGCCGACTTTGAGAAGCTGATGGACTACATCAAGGCTGTCCGCGCCATGCGTGCCGAGATGAACGTCCACCCCGCCAAAAAGACGAGCATGGTCATTGAGACTGCCTCCCCCGCCGCGTTTGAGAAGGGCGGCGCGTATCTGGCCCGCTTTGCCTTTGCCACCGACGTGACGGTCACGGCAAAGTACGAGGGCAGCACCGACGGCATGGTCAACGTGGCGACCCCCGACGCGAAGGGCTTTATCCCGATGATGGAGCTGATCGACCGCGACAAGGAGCTGGCCCGCCTGAACAAGGAGCTGACCAAGGCCGAGAAGGAGCTGGGCATGTTCACGAACCAGCTGAACAACCCGAAGTTCGTCGAGAAGGCCCCGGCGAAGCTCGTCGAGGAGACCCGCGCCAAGCTGGCTGCCGCCCAGGACAAGGCCGCCAAAATCAAAGAGAGCATTGCGGCGCTGGGGTAAGTCTGAAGGCTTCCCCCGTGGGGGAAGCTGTCACCGCAGGTGACTGATGAGGGCAGCGTTTCCGCCGCAGCTCGTTCACGGGCAATACTGGCACACCCGCCCCTCATCCGGCCCTTCGGGCCACCTTCCCCCGTAGGGGAAGGCTTTTCAGCCACAAACAAAAAATAACCCCGCCCCGTCAGGAACTGCATCCTGACGGGGCGGGGTTTTCTCGTTACAGCACAAAAATTGCAGGGAAAAAGTTCAAAGCAAATTACTTGCGGCGCTTGCCCTTGCCGCCCTTGCGGGTGTTGGTCTTGGCAGCGGCGGTCTTGACGGCCTCGACGGCCTTCTCGGCTGCAGGCTTGGCAGCCTCAACAGCCTTCTCAACGACAGGCTCAGCAGCCTTGACGGCCTTCTCGACGACGGGCTTCGCAGCCTCGACGGTTTTCTCAACGACGGGCTCGGCAGCCTTGACGGCCTTCTCGACGACGGGCTTCGCAGCCTTGACAGCCTTCTCAGCGGCAGGCTTGGCAGCCTTGACGGCCTTCTCGACGACAGGCTCAGCAGCCTTGACGACCTCGGTGGCGGCCTTCTCGGCTGCGGCCTTGGCCTTAACGGTGGTGGCCTTCACGCTGGTCTTGGGCTTGCGGGTGACCTCGTTGATGGTCCAGAACTGGTTGTCACCGTTGACGTCAGCCCAGATCTGCAGCACGGTGCCGTTCTCGGTAGCCATGCCGGGGTCCAGCAGCTTGCCGGCCAGGTTGGACTTGATCTTGACGCGGCCATCGTTGGTAGGCTCCACGACCCACAGCTGGCTGGATGCCTGGGCACCCTCCCACTGGTGGACGCGGGTGCCGTCGCTGACGCCGCCCATGTCCAGATCCATCATCTTGCCGGTGAAGCGGTTCTGGATGCGGTAAACGCCGTCGCCTGCCGCGACGAAGTTCCACTGCTGCCACTCAAAGTTGGCGTTGTCCATCAGCTGGATCTTCGCGCCATTGTCAATGTTATAGTCAGCGACCTCAACGACCTTGCCGTTGGCGGCGCTGATGGTATAGAACTTACCCTCGGTAAGTACGGTCTGTGCAATCTTCTTCGGTGCCATATTTGTTCCTCCTATAGGTATATCATGTATATTATGCGGCAAATCTTGTTTGTAGTTTCCCTCATGCCGCGTGGTCAAACACCGCTTTTTGCGTGTCTACGTATCCTATTATAACCACTTTTTACCTTCCCGTCAACTTTTTGGCGCTGTTGCGGCATTTTGCACAAAAACCGCCGGGACGGCAGATGCTATCCCGGCAGTTTTGATTGATTTTATGCCGTTTTGCGGCTTTTTTCGACATCTCTGCGCTTAAGAGTTCTCGGCAAAGTTGCCGGTGTACAGGCGGTAATAGCGGCCCTTCTGGGCGATCAGCTCGTCGTGGGTGCCGCGCTCAATGATACGGCCCTGCTCCAGCACCATGATGCAGTCCGAGTTGCGCACGGTGGACAGACGGTGGGCAATGACGAAGGTCGTGCGGCCATACATCAGGCCGTCCATGCCGTCCTGCACAAGCTTCTCGGTGCGGGTGTCGATGGAGGACGTTGCCTCGTCCAGGATCAGCACCGGCGGGTCTGCGACAGCCGCGCGGGCAATCGCCAGCAGCTGGCGCTGGCCCTGGCTCAGGTTCGTGCCGTCGCCGGTCAGCATCGTGTTGTAGCCGTCTGGCAGATGCTTGATGAAGGTATCCGCATTCGCGAGCTTCGCGGCGGCCATGCACTCCTCATCGGTGGCGGTCAGGCGGCCATAACGGATGTTCTCCATAACTGTGCCGGTGAACAGGTGGGTATCCTGCAGGACGATGCCCAGAGAGGAGCGCAGCGCGTCCTTCTCAATGGACTTGATGTCGTGGCCGTCGTACAGGATCCGGCCCTTCTGGATGTCGTAGAAGCGGTTGATAAGGTTCGTGATCGTCGTCTTGCCCGCGCCGGTGGAGCCGACAAAGGCGATCTTCTGCCCCGGACGGCCATACAGGTTGATGTCATGCAGGACGATCTTCTTCTCGTCGTAGCCGAAGTCCACATCCTTAAAGACGATGTCGCCCTCCAGCTTGGTGTACCGGGGCTTGCCGTCGGCATCCATGCGTTTCCACGCCCACATGCCGGTGGACTCGTTCGTCTCGGTGACAGTATCGTCCGCTTCGTACTTGGCGTGGACCAGGGTGATGTCGCCCTCGTTGACCTCGGGCTTTTCATCCAGCAGCGCAAAGATACGCGCACCGCCGGCCAGCGCCATAACGACAGAGTTCAGCTGCATGGAGATCTGACTGATGGGCTGGTTGAACTGACGGGTCAGCACAAGGAAGCTGGCGAGACCGCCCAGCGTAAAGCCGCCGAAGCCGTTGATAGCCAGCGCACCGCCGAGGATGGCGCAGAACACGTAGGACAGGTTGCCCAGCTGGCCGTTGACGGGCATTGCTACCAGCGAATAGGAGTTTGCCTTGTCGGCGCTGTGGAACAGCTCATCGTTGAGCCTGTCGAACTCCTCAATGGCAATTTCCTCATGGCAAAAGACCTTGATGACCTTCTGGCCGTTCATCATTTCCTCAATGTAGCCATTGACCTTGCCCAGCTCCTGCTGCTGCTTGATGAAGTATTTGCCGGAGTTGCCGGTCAGGTACTTCGTCGCCAGCAGCATGACGCCGACCATCGCGAGGGCCAGCACCGTCAGGGGGACGCTCAGATAGAGCATCGAGGCCAGCACGCCGACGAGGGTCACAACCGTGTTGACGAGCTGCGGCAGGCTCTGGCTGATCATCTGGCGCAGCGTGTCAATGTCGTTCGTGTAGACCGACATAATATCGCCGTGGGCGTGGGTGTCAAAGTATTTGATGGGCAGCGTCTGCATGTGGGTGAACATCTCGTCACGCAGGTCCTTCAGCGTGCCCTGGGTGATCCTTGCCATCAGGCGGTTCTGCACAAAGACAGCAGCGATGCCGACGCAGTAGATGACTGCCACGCGCAGGATAGCCGCGGCCAGGCCGCTGAAGTCCGTGCTGCCCGCCTTGAGCAGCGGCAGAATGTAGCTGTCGATCAGCGTCTGAGAGAACATGACGCCCTGCAGCTGGGCGAACACAGCCAGCAGAATGCAGCAGAGCACCACAATGACCTGTGCCTTATAGCGGCTCATGACATAGGCGAGGATGCGCTTGAACACCTTGCCGGGGTTTTCGACCTTGGGGCGGGGGCCATTGCTGCGCCCGCCGGGACCGACCTTTACGACTTTAGGCTGCTGTGCCATTATGCCTCCCCTCCCTTCTCATCAAAGTCGCCGGAACCTTTGGTCTGGCTGTTGTAGACATCCTGGTAGATGGCATTTGTTTTCAGCAGGTTGGCCGGGGTGTCAAAGCCGCTGCCCCTGCCGTTGTCGAGCACGAGGACCTTGTCCGCATTTTCCACGGAGGAAATGCGCTGGGCGATGATGAACACCGTCGTGCCGGGGATTTTTTCCGCAAACGAATGGCGGATCTTTGCGTCCGTCGCGGTATCGACGGCGGAGGTGGAGTCGTCCAGGATCAGGATGCGGGGCTTTTTCAGCAGTGCGCGGGCAATGCAGAGGCGCTGCTTCT
>OGKD01000817.1_pt1 | contig 19679 bp, 9 predicted proteins | sample 1572371 | NCBI WGS metagenome assembly OGKD01 (sample SAMEA2582096, study PRJEB24529) | metagenome | biome: Human gut stool | place: China | collected 2011 | reverse complement strand
TTAATGGATGGAGTGGAAATATCTTCTGGTGATTTAAACCGTATACCTTCGGAATCCATTGAAAGTTTTTCGATATTAAAAGATGCTTCGGCTACTGCTATTTACGGTGCGCGTGGAGCTAATGGTGTTATGCTTGTCACGACTAAAGATGGTATGGAAAACTCCAAAGCGACAATTAATGTTTCATTTGAGAATTCATTTATGCGACCGACAAAAATGGTGGATTATGTAGATGGAGCCACTTGGATGGAAATCTATAATGAAGCTTTATTGACGCGTAATCCCGATGCTGGTTTGAAATATTCCAGAGATATAATTGATTTAACACGTTCGCATACTTCCCCTTACCTGGCACCGGATGTAAATTGGCGTGATGTGATGTTTAAAGACATGACAATGAATCAAAGAGCAAATGTGAATGTTTCCGGTGGTGGTTCGCGTGTAACATATTATTTGAGTTTGCAAGCCAATCATAATACCGGTATGTTGGATATACCTAAAACTTACTCTTTCGATAATAATATCAATCAATGGGATTATATTTTTCAAAATAATATCACTTACAAGCTAACTTCTACTACTAAAGTAGGATTGAGGATGAATGCACAAATTGGGCACCATAAAGGACCCGGATATTCTGTCTCTGATTTATTTAAATATGCTTATTATGCCAATCCTATTACATTTCCAGCCACTTATCCTAGCCAGGAAGGTGATACCCATATTCGTTTTGGTAATGCTTGGCTTACACAGGGAGAAAGGACATATCTTAATCCATATGCGAAGATGATGGAGTCTTTTAAGGAGGAAAATTATAGTACTTTGAATACGACTTTAAATATTGAACAGGACTTGGGTTTTATAACAAAAGGGTTGTCAGTTAAAGCATTGGTGAATTTTAAGGGTTATGCATCTTCTAATTATACGCGTACGATGGAACCATTTTATTACTTGGCAAAGATGAGTTCTACAGAAGATAATCTGCGATTAGATCGTATAGGTAATAGTGGACAAGAATATATTCAGGAAGGTGAGATAAAGAAAGGAAATGATAATACGATTTATCTGGATGCCAGAATTGATTACTCACGTACTTTCGGAGAGAAACATTCAGTATCGGGGATGTTGATGTATATGCAACGTGAATATCGTAATGGAACTTTGCCAAATCGTAATCAAGGTTTTTCAGGCCGTTTTACTTATGACTATAAGCACAAATATCTAGTAGAGGCCAATTTCGGTTATAATGGTACGGAACGTTTGGGGAAAGAGGATCGTTTTGAATTCTTTCCGGCTATGTCACTAGGTTGGGTTGTCAGCGGTGAAGATTTCTGGAAACCAATGGAGAAGTATGTCAACTATTTTAAGATTCGTGGTTCATATGGATTGGTGGGTAGTGATGAAACCGGGCTTCAGGCAAATCCTGCTGCTGCACACTTCTTATATCTGGATGGAGTCAATTTGACAGGCAGTGGAGTATATCATACCGGTTATCTTGGTAATGTTGGAGGAGATGCATATAAGGGACCTGTTGTCAATTCGTATGCAGTGATGAATGCAGGATGGGAACGGGTAAAGAAATTGGATATTGGTGTGGATCTGGAATTGTTTAATCAAGTGAATCTGACTTTTGATTATTTCTATGATAAAAGGTATAATATCCTGATGAGACGTGCTTCATGGCCGGCTATTATGGGGTATCAGAATGCTGTACCTTGGAGTAATATTGGTGCCGTTGATAATATGGGGTATGAATTCAGTATCAATTGGCGCAAAGAGCTTTTTAAGGAGTTTATCATTGATATGCGTGGTAGCCTTACGTATAATAAAAATAAATATGTATATAAAGATGAACCGGACTATCCTTATGTCTGGAAATCGGATACGGGAAGACCATTAAGTACAACGAAAGGATATATTGCAGAAGGTTTGTTCGCTAGTCAGGAAGAAATTAATGTAAGTCCGACCCAGAGCTTAGGTAGTACGGTTATGCCGGGTGATATAAAGTATCGTGATGTGAATGGTGATGGACTCATTACTGAGGATGATATGGTAGTATTATCAGATTATGGTAATATTCCTCGGATTCAATATGGTTTGGGCATAAATATAACTTATAAAAAAATTGATTTCGGAGTATTCTTTAATGGTTCTGCCCAACGTACTATAATGATTAATGGTATTTCTCCTTTCTTTTCGGATGTGTCATATGGCGAACGTAACTTAATGGCTTTTATTGCTAAGGATTATTGGTCAGAAAAGAATCCGAATCCAAGTGCTGCCTATCCGAGACTAGGAGTTCAAAATAGTCAGATTGAAAACAATATGAAGGCTAGCTCGTATTGGATGCGTAATGGAAATTTTATTCGTTTCAAAACGCTTGAATTGGGATATACATTTCCTTATTGTCGTGTCTATTTTAGTGGTGATAACTTGGCTGTATGGAGTCCGTTTAAACTATGGGATCCGGAGTTAGGTTATGATTCTTATCCTTTGTCTCGTACTTTTAATTTGGGAGTTCAACTGAAATTCTAATATTATAAAAACAAATAATATGAAAAAAATAGCTGTTTTTAGATATTTCCTACAAATCTTTTTGTCAATAGGGTTATTATCTGCTTGCAATTATTTGGAAGTAATTCCACCTGAACAGGCGAATCTGGATGATACAATGAGAGATGCGAATGCCGTACGTAACTTTCTGTATTCTTGTTATAGTGGTGTTGAGAATACGGTCACTTTTGACAATCCTTCTACAGATGAAACTATCAACTCAATTGAGATGAATAGTGGTTTACAGAAACTTAGTTATAATCAATTAAGCTCATCTGTAATAGATTACGGACATTGGCATAATGCATATAATGCTATTGGACAATGCCATTTGTTCTTACAACAACTAGATAAATCCAGTCCGTTAGGGGTAGATGAGGCCATGAAAACGCAATATAGGGCAGAGGTCAATTTTTTGATTGCTTATTACCATTTTCGTTTGTTGGTAGACTATGGACCAATTCCTGTGATTGATCGTTTTATGCCAATGACCACTCCTGTTTCGGAGATTCCGGGACGTTCACATTTTGATTATGTTGTAGACTATATTTGTAGAAAGTGTGATGAAGCAGCCACTGATCTTCCTGCTTATCGTACGACATCGGAGTGGGGAAGAGCGACTTCTTCTATTTGCTATGCTTTGAAAGCTCGTTTGCTGCTTTATGCCGCTTCTGACTTGTGGAATGGTGGTTTCCCGGATAAAGGATGGAAAAATAAGACATATGAAACCCCCGGATATGGAAAGGAATTAGTGAGCAATTCATATGAACCGGAAAAATGGAGAAAGGCTCTGACAGCTTGTGATTATGCTTTGAAGTGGGCTGAAGATGAAGGAGGGAATAAATTGCTGCTTTTAGATAATATGCCCTCAAGAGCTGCGAATCTGAAAGATCCATATATACCGGGAAATTCTGATAAAGACTTTGTGGAACATGTTAAATTGATGAGTTTTGTATTACAATCTACTCCTGATGAAGGTAATTTTGAGTATTTATGGGGAATTGTACCATACGTTGTTGTGGGATTCTGGTCGCCTTTACCTTTGAATATTATTGAACGAAATGGCTCATGGGTATCTGGATATAGTCAAATGGCCCCCACTTTATATACAATGGAACACTTTTGTACAAAAAATGGAAAGTTACCGGAAAATGATGAAAAGTTTGTGGATAAAAGTCGTTGGTTAAAATCTGCAGGTGTGAGTGGCCGATCTGATATTATTAATCTATGTGTAGATCGTGAACCGCGTTTTTATGCATGGATGGCTTTTGATGGAGGAGAGTATACACAACAGCTAGTCAATGGAAAGTCTTTGCAACTTAATATGAAGAGTTCTAGCAGGCAGGGGCGTAATCCACAAGTGAATCGGAATTATTCACCTACGGGCTTTTTAAGTAAGAAATTTGTTGAACCTGATTTGAGTTTTACTTCTGAGAGTGGCGGTGAAGGTAATAATGTAAATTATCCGGTACCATTATTCCGTTTGGCCGAGCTCTATTTGAATCGTGCAGAATGTTACGCTGCCTTAGATATGACTAAAGAAGCGTTAGCGGATATAAACACAATACGTCGTAGGGCAGGGGTTACTGAATTGAAAGAAAGTGATTTGAAGGTAATGTCTCTGATGGACTGGGTACGTAATGAAAGATTTGTTGAATTATGGGGAGAAGGTCATCGTTACTATGATGTGCGTCGTTGGATGATTGCTCCGGATAATTTGAAAGCTGGTGTACGAGAAGGTCTGAATGTACTGGAGAAGTATGATCCTTCTTTTGATGAATTTAATGTGCGGACCAGGATAAATCAGCCATTTATGTGGGACAATCGTATGTATCTTCTTCCTGTGTATGCAGATGAGGTATATAGTAATCCGCAAATGATTCAGGCACCGGGATATTAATTTCATTTCAACAATTTGTAAATATACTATTATGAAGAATAAATATCTTTTTTCGTTATTGGGAGGATGTCTGTTAATGTTATTTTCTTGTGATAATGGAGAATCTGACTATCAGAATTTGTTTCCTGAAGAATATCATAAAATCCTATATATCAAAGATAGTGGTTCCGTTGATCTTGAATTACCACAATTAAGCTCGACTCCTACTTATGATTATTCATTTGTGGTTTGTAAAGCAGGGAGTAATCCGGCTTTGGAGGCGAATGCTTATATTGAGGTGATGTCACAAAAAGAGTTAGATGAGAAATATAGTATTCCTGAAGCTGTGAACTATAAGGTTCTTCCTAAAAAAACATATACCTTGGAAAATTCAGAATTATTGTTCGCATCGGAAGAACTGCATAAATATTGTAATGTATCATTGGTGCCTTCTGTTATCAAGGAACTGATGGAGGAAGGAAATCCTACTAATTTGTGGGTATTACCATTGAAGTTAGTTAGTGACTCTGATTCTATTAATTCAGATAAAAACATTCTGTTTTTAAAGATTACGGCAGTTAATACTCCGACTGTTAGATTTTCGGAGAAGAGTAAAAAGATAAACCTTGAAAACAATTTATCTTTATCTGTCAATGTGAGTGCAGAAATAGCAAATGTCTCTAATAATCAGTGGGATTTTTCGTGTGAAATAGCTTATGCTTCTGATGCTACAAGTTTATTAGATGAATATAACCGGAATAATCCTTCCTCAAAATGTGTATTGATGCCTTCTCAGAATGTAACTCTTAGTTTAAATTCGTTTGATTTTGAACAAGGCTACAGTAAGGCTGTGACAGATTTAGTGCTGGATATTCAGTCAGATGGGCTGGTATCAGGAACAAATTATTTTGTACCGATAAGACTTGTCACTTGTACGGAAGAAGGTTTTGTTTTAGATGATCCTTATTTTTTGATAGTTACAAACCCATTTGGAAACAGTGCTAAAATAACTTTAAACTCAGGACAACTCTCCAGCCCTCATTCAGAACAGAATAATGAAGGTAAATTGGAAAGTTTAGTGGATAATAATAAAGAAACTTTCTGGCACGCTTGGTATTCTAAATATGTGGTCTCCGAGATTGGCTATTATTTTGATATCGCGCTAACTGCTCCTATAACTGATTTCTCTATTGGTTATACTACTCGTAGTGGAGATTATCATGAAGATCCGATAACTATTTATTTATATGGTAGTAATGTAGGCGGTGATAATTTGAGTAATTGGACACTAATAACTACACTGAACAATACTACTGATGCTTTGCCTACGACCGCAAGTACGGATTATAAATCCGGCGTTTTCTCAGCAGCGACTTCTTTCTCTTATTTGCGGTTTGCCTGTCCGGAAAGTATGCGAAATGGTGAAATCAGATACCCGGGAAGTGGAAGAGATGGTTCATTGAATTTAGCAGAATTCCGTTTGTGGGGAAAATAAAAAACAGAAAGAATGATGAGAAAAATATTTATTTTATTTAGTATGGTGATATATGGTGCAGCCTTATTGGCTGCCCATGACTATCAAGTGAAATCTCCTGATGGTAGATTGCTTGTTACAATTTCAACAGATAAGCAAATCACTTATTCTGTAAAGTATGATGGATTGTTGATGTTATTACCTTCGCCTATTAGTATGCAATTGGATAATGGACAGACTTGGGGAAAGGAAGTAAAGACTGTCAAGGCAAGAAAGGTAAAAAGCAATAGTGTGATAAAGAGCCCTTTTTATCAACGTAAGGAAGTTACCGACTGCTATAATGGTTTGATCTTGAATTGTGGTAAAGAATTTGATATTGAATTTCGTACTTATGACGAAGGGATGGCATATCGTTTCATTTCTAAATATGAAGGTTCTTATAAAATAGTAAAAGAACAGGCTGATTTTAGGTTTGATAGAGATTATCGTTCTTATCTTGCCTATGCTCCTCGTGGAGGGGCGGATGCAAATGATCGATTCAATTCCAGTTTTGAAGAAATGTATACAGAAACAAGTTTAAGTGGAATTGTTGGAAATCAGCTGATAATGACACCGGCATTAATCGTTGGAAACGAGGGAAAGAAACTTTGTATTGCAGAATCTGATGTGATCAGTTATCCGGGAATGTTTTTAACAAGTGTAGGAAATGATTCTAACATATTAAGTGGAACATATGCGCCTTATCCGGAAAAAATGGCACCACGAAGCTGGAATGACTCTTTTTATAAAATGGAAAACTATACAGATTGCATTGCCAAATGCGATGGGGCGCGGACCTTTCCGTGGAGAATTCTGTGTGTTTCTGATAATGACATCAATCTGTTGAGTAATGACATGGTTTATCGGTTGGCAAGCCCATCCCGTATCACGGATACCTCTTGGATCAAGCCGGGATTAGCCACTTGGGATTATTGGAATAATTGGGAAGGCCAAGGTGAAGAGGGCAAGACGATTGATATGTATAAGAGATTTATTGATTTTGCGGCATCCCAAAAACTATCTTATTATGTAATGGACTCAGGTTGGGCTATATATGAAAATAATGGTGCTTCAATGGCTAAGCCACGGCCGGAAATACGCTTGGATGAATTGGTGAAATATGGAGAAGAGAAAGGGGTCGGACTTCTTTTATGGGGTGGTTCAGCTAACTTTGCTGCTGATAACATGGAAGAGCTCTGCCATCATTATTCACGTATGGGGATTAAAGGATTTAAAATAGACTTTTGGGAATACGATAACCAACGTATGATGGAGCTATTGCTTAAGGCAGCGGAGATTACCGCTAAATATAATTTATTGTTGATCTATCATGGGTGTCCCAAACCTGTAGGTTTGGATCGGACTTATCCAAACATCATGAGTTATGAAGCGATAAAAGGAATGGAATATGTTTCAACTGGAATAGTAGGAGCATATGATATGATTGATTATAATGTAATTTTTCCTTTTATTCGTCAAATAGCTGGAGCATCTGATTATACGCCGGGAGCTATGAAAAATTTACCGATCGGAAAATTGGGTTGGGCTCCTAAAGCAAGTGAAGGTACCCGTTGCCAACAGGTTGCTTTGTTCATCACTATTTTTAGTCCTATTGGTTCGTTGTGTGATAGTCCTACCAATTATTATGCTAATAAAGAGTCTGTGGAGTTTATTTCCCGAATACCGACAACTTGGGATGAAACAATACCTATGCATGGAATGATCGGGCAATATATTGTGATGGCCCGGAAAAAAGAGGATAAGTGGTTTGTAGGAGGAGTGAATAATAAACAGCCTCGTACCATTACTTTAGATTTTTCTTTTCTTCCTGTTGGAGATTATCAGATTGAATGGGTTCGTGATGCGGAAGATGCCGACGTGAATCCTGAAAATTATATTAAAGAGATAATTAATATACCATCAAGCCGGAAACTTGTTGTCAAAATGGCACAGGGAGGGGGATTTGCTGGGATTATTCAAAAAAAATAAAAAGGATATGAAAAGTTTTTTTATAAAAGGAATAGCTTTCTTATTAGTATTGGTTACTGCATGTAAGGATTCTGATGAGGATAACCTGGCGAGAGGAGGTTCCATTACGGGAAAAGACTTTACGATAAAGTCTCCTAATGGATTATTGGAAGTCAATGTCAGTACGGGAAAGAAACTGACCTTTGATTTGAATTATGGAGGAACTCCTATGCTTGCTGAGTCCACTATATCGTTACAATTGGGACGTGGGATTGTCTGGGGTGGCGGTAGAGAATTGAAGGATGCTAAAGAGGAGTCCGTCAATGAATCTTTCTCTACATCGTTCTATTTAAAAAAGACGGTTACTGATAGATATAATAGATTGTATCTTGATTTTGGGGATGATTTTGATGTGGAATTTCGAGTGTATGATGAAGGTATGGCCTATCGTTTCATATCTAAACGTACAGATAATTATAAGATCTATGGCGAACAGGCTGATTTTACTTTTACTGAAAACAACCAGATTTATGCAGCTTATGCTCCCCAAAGTAGTTTTTCTCCAAATGATAAGTTTAATTCAGGCTTTGAAGAAATGTATACTTTGACTACCGTCAATGGGGTGATAAAAGACAAACTTATAATGACACCTATGTTGGTTGTGTGTGGTAATGGTAAGAAACTGTGTATTGCGGAATCAGATGCAGTCAATTATCCGGGGTTGTTCTTGAGTCGTGAGTTAAATACTGATAATGTATTGAATGCTACTTTTGCTGCTTATCCTACAAATATGGAGCCTGCGGCGAATAATGGCAGTCATTACCAAATAGGAAGTTATGCAGAGTATATTGCGGACTGTAATGGTGCTCGTACTTTTCCTTGGCGAGTATTTTGTGTGGCAGAACGTGATATGGATTTATTATCTAATGATATGGTTTATAGATTGGCAGCTCCTTCTAAGATTACAAATACTTCATGGATTAAACCCGGTTTGGCAGCATGGGATTATTGGAGTTGGTGGGATGGAAGAGGAGAAAGTGCAAAAACTTATGATACATATAAGCATTTTATAGATTTTGCAGCTTCCAAAGGATTGCCATATTATATTATGGATTCAGGCTGGGCATTGAACGGAAGTTCTTTAGCGGAAGCACGTCCGGAAATAAGGCTGGAAGAATTGATTGAATATGGGAGACAGAAAGGAGTAGGTCTGATCTTATGGGGTGGTGCTGCCAACTTTAGTGACGGAGATATGGAGACAATTTGCCGGCAATATTCCAGAATGGGAATTAAAGGTTTTAAAATTGATTTTTGGGAATATGATAACCAACGTATCATGGAACGTTTCTATAAAGCAGCAGAAATAACCGCAAAATATAATTTATTGATGATTTATCATGGTTGTCCGAAGCCGACAGGAGTGGAACGTACCTATCCTAATATTGTAACTTATGAGGCGGTGAAAGGTATGGAGTTTGCCTCTACCGGATTTGTAGGATTGAAGGATATGGTTGACTATGTTGTGACGTTTCCTTTTATCCGTCAGTTGGCAGGACCATCGGATTATACTCCTGGAGCTATGAAAAATATTCCGGTTGGCGGTCAGTGGACTAAACGCTCATGTGAAGGTACGCGGTGTCAGCAGTTGGCTTTGTTCATTTCGATATTTAGTCCGTTGGGAACACTATGTGATGGACCTACAAATTATAATAATAATCAGGAGTCGATAGATTTTATTGCAAAGATTCCTACTGTGTGGGAAGAGTCGGTTCCTTTGGATGCAAAAATAGGTCAATATATTATTATTGCTCGTAAAGGGCATAATGGTGAATGGTTTATTGGCGGGGTGAACAATAAGGATGTGCGTACTGTAACCGTTCCTTTGTCTTTCTTGACAGCGGGTGAATATACAATGGAGTTAATGAGAGATGCGGACGATGCTGCCTCGAATGCAGAGCATTATGTGAAAGAAGTAAAGAATGTTTCTAGTGCGACATCTTTGACTATCAAAATGGCTCCTGGAGGTGGTTTTGCAGCACGTATTTATAAAAAAACTTTCCAAAAATAATTATTATGAAACACTATAAATTATATATCTTATGGCTATTTATTTGTGTGATAGCTTTTTATTCATGTTCTAAGGATGAAGATATTTTTTTAGATAATGACGAGATTGAAAAACCGGAAGGTCCCGGGCAGCCGGATAATATCGTTATATCTTTAGTCGCATCGGGATTACAGGATATCATCGATATTAGGACAAGTCCCTCATTTCAGTTTGATATTGAAAGAAGTGTGGATGCGGAAGAGACTGTTGCATTATTTGCTAAATTAACGGAAGAAGAAGTAAACGAAGAATTACCGGAAGGTCATTCATACAAATATTTCTCAGAGGGACAGTGGACAATTGATGATAATCCGGTTATTTTCTTAACAGGTGAAACAAAAAAGACGGTTACCATTTCATTTGTAGAACCCCCACGTACGAGTGTTCCTCAGGTATATGTGCTTGGATTATATGTACGCTCGTTTACGGAAGAAGCGAAAATAGAATCTACGAAAAGCAAAATTATATTTAGGGTTGAGATTCCGGCAAAAGAAGGAACTGTAACCAATCCATATCTTTTGAGTTCTGTTGATGATTTGTTAACGATGAAAATAAAAGTAGATGGGGTTGCTGCTAAAGAGGAGGTTTATTTTGAACTTCAGAATGATATTGACTTGGCTGGAGAAAGTTGGACACCTTTGGTTGATGCCGGTGGTAACTTGGATTGGGGAGAATATCGTGTTATCCATTTTAATGGTAACAATCATAAGATCAGTAATTGGATTTGTGAAGGTGTTCCGTATGCCAGTTTTTTCGGAGTGTTGATAGGTTCATGTAAAGACATCACCTTTGAAAATGCAACGGTTTCCGGTACGGGAAGACCGGTAGGTATTGTTGCTGGTGCCGTGGGACATTGGGGGTACTCTAATCCTAAAACAAGAATAGTCAATACTCACGTCAGCGGTTCCGTTAGTGGAGATACTAATATGAGCTGGGATTGGGGAAATCCGGCTTTTGCAACTGGTGGTATTTGTGGTGTGTTGAGACAAGGCAGTAGTATATTAAATAGTTCTTCTGCTGCAAATGTTACAGGAACAGCTGCGGGAGGTCTTGTTGGGGACTGTAATAATAGCGGAGGAAGTATTTCCGGTTGCTATTATGCCGGTGGAACTGTGACTGCTGTTGGTGAAAGTGGTGAAGCTTATGCTGGAGGTATTACAGCAAAAACGGCTAATTGTCCTATTAGTGATTGTTATTCTTTAGGTATAGTCAATGCTGAGAATGGAAGAGCAGCAGGAGGTATAACAGGAGAAATGTCCTCAGCGACAACTATTTCCAGTTGTTATTCAACGGCAAGAATTATAGCTAAAACTAATGCTGGTGGAATTGTCGGTCGAACTGACGGATGTAATAATAGTACAGTGCAAAGATGTATTGCTTGGAACCAGTCTGTAACATCATTATCGGATTTAGGCTCCGGACTTGTTACGGGATGGATAAATGGCTCTAATTTAACGCTACAGAATTGTTTTGCTAATTATGATATTCCTTTGATGGTTGATAATAATTTGGTAGATGTTAGTCAAAATTTCACAGAGGATAAGATAAATGCAAATTTGAATGATTTCCGATATAACGGAAGCCGGGGAGAGACTACTTTACAGGAAACTGCCGGTAAATCTGCATTGGGATGGAATTCTGATATTTGGGATTTTACAGGCGATACTCCTAAATTAAAGTGGGAGTCAGAAATAGTTGTTGAATAATTCTATATATGTACCTTTTTAGCTTAGATCTAAGGAGAGGTGTAATAAAAGCCTCTTCTTGGATTTAAATGAATAATCAATGAAAAAAATATTTTTAATTTTAAGTATACTATTTTCTGCTACTGCATTTTCACAATCTTCCACAGAAACATCGTTCCCTCAAGAAAATTTATTTGCTTTGGGTTCCTATTATTATCCGGAACAATGGGATCCTTTGCAATGGGAGCGTGATATGAAAAGAATGTCGGAAATGGGTATTCAGTTTACTCATTTTGCCGAATTCGCCTGGTCTATGATGGAACCGGAAGAAGGGCAGTATCATTTTGAGTGGCTGGATCGTGCCGTATCTTTAGCAGAGAAATATGGTCTGAAGGTAATTATGTGTACACCTACTCCTACACCACCGGTTTGGTTGTCTAAGAAATATCCTGATATTCTTATTCAGCGGGATAATGGTGTACAGATTCAACATGGACGACGTCAACATGCTTCATGGAGCAGTGACCGTTACTGTAGTTATGTGGAGAATATTGTATCTCGGCTGGCAAAACGTTATGGTAATAATCCCACTATTATTGGTTGGCAGATTGACAATGAACCAGGACATTATGGAGTAGTCGATTATAGCGAAAATGCACAGATGAAGTTTCGTGTCTGGTTACAAAAGAAATATGGTACAATTGATAAGCTGAATGATACTTGGGGAACTTCTTTTTGGAGCGAAACTTATCAGCATTTTGATCAGGTACGGCTTCCTAATCAGCAAGAAGTTCCTGAAAAGAATAATCCTCATGCGATGCTTGACATGAATCGTTTTATGGCAGATGAGCTTGCAAACTTTGTTAATATGCAGGCAGATATATTGCGGCGGTATATTAAGAGGGAACAGTGGATTACTACCAATTTGATTCCGGTTTTTAATCCGGTTGATCCTGTACGGATAGATCATGTGGATTTTCTGACTTACACTCGTTATCTGGTGACCGGGCACAATCAGGGAATAGGGGATCAAGGGTTCCGTTTAGGAATTCCTGAGGATTTGGGCTTTTCAAACGACCTGTTTCGCAATCGCTCAGGTAAGACGTATGGAGTGATGGAACTTCAACCCGGACAAGTGAATTGGGGTATATATAATCCTCAACCTTTACCCGGTGCTGTTCGGATGTGGGTTTATCATGTCTTTGCAGGCGGAGGGAAATTTGTATGCAATTATCGTTTTCGTCAACCTCTGAAAGGCAGTGAACAGTATCATTATGGTATGTTAATGACCGATGGGGTTACTCTTTCTCCAGGAGGTGAGGAATATGTGCGTGTTGCGGAGGAGATGAAAATATTGCGTGAAGCTTATGATAAGAAATCACACATACCAGGTCAATTGGCTGCTCGTCGTATCGGTTTGCTTTTCGATATGAATAATTACTGGGAAATGGAATTTCAGAGGCAAACAGAGCAATGGTGGACTATGCCGCATATCTATAAATATTATAATTTATTGAAATCTTTTGCTGCTCCTGTTGATGTGATATCAGAGAAAGAGAATTTTTCAGATTATCCTTTCATGATAGCACCTGCTTACCAATTGCTTGATAATAGGTTGATAGATCGGTGGACAAAATATGTAGAGAACGGTGGAAACTTGATTTTGACTTGTAGGACCGGACAAAAAGATCGGGAGGCTAAATTGTGGGAAGCACCCTTGGCTGCACCTATTTATGTATTGGCTGGAATAGATCATCTGTTTTATGATCATATGCCGCGTCACTTGTGGGGAAATGTCACTTTGGATGGTGAAACATATGTTTGGAACAATTGGGCAGATGTAATAACTCCTTCTGAAGGCACACAGGTATGGGCTACGTATGCAGATCAGTTTTATAGAGGAGCTGCTTCAGTGATACATCGTAAATTAGGTAAAGGAACGGTGACGTATATTGGAACTGATACTGATGATGGTAAACTTGAGAAGGAAGTGATTCGTCGTATATATATGGAAGCAGGTATCTCCACTGAGGATTTACCGTATGGGGTAGTGAAGGAGTGGCGTGATGGTTTTTACATTGCCTTGAATTATACATCAGACGTTCAGAAGATTGTTATTCCGGATAATGCAGAAATATTGATTGGTAGTGCCAGTCTTGAACCTGCCGGGGTAGTGATATGGAAAGAAAAAACAAATAAATAATCAAATAGCCAAAAAGATATATGAAAATAAGGAATCTTGTATTTTATGTTTTGTGTGGATGTATGTTCTTTTCCTGTTCGCAATCTAACAAAAGTAAAGATACAGAAATGGACCGTTTTGTCACAGATCTGCTGAACCAAATGACGCTCCGTGAGAAGCTGGGTCAGTTGAATTTGCCTTCCGGTGGTGATCTTGTGACTGGTTCTGTAATGAATGGTGAACTTGGAGATATGATCCGTAAACAGGAAATTGGTGGTTTTTTTAATATAAAGGGTGTGAGTAAGATTTATGCTTTACAGCGTTTAGCCGTGGAGGAAAGCCGCTTGAAAATCCCTTTATTGGTTGGTGCTGATATTATACATGGTTATGAAACGATTTTTCCAATTCCCTTGGCACTTTCTTGTAGCTGGGATACGTTGGCTGTTGAACGTATGGCTCGTATTTCTGCCGTTGAAGCTAGTGCTGATGGTATCAGTTGGACATTTAGTCCTATGGTCGATATTTGTCGTGACAGCCGTTGGGGACGTATTGCCGAAGGCAACGGAGAGGATCCCTATCTGGGTTCGTTGTTGGCAAAAGCATATGTACGCGGTTATCAAGGAGACAACATGAAAGGGAAAGATGAAATTTTGTCCTGTGTGAAACATTTTGCACTTTATGGTGCTTCTGAAGCAGGTCAGGATTATAATACGGTTGATATGAGTCGGCAACGTATGTATAATGAATATCTTGCTCCTTATCGGGCAGCTGTTGAGGCTGGTGCCGGCAGTGTGATGAGTTCCTTTAATTTGGTAGATGGTATTCCAGCTACGGCTAATAAATGGTTACTTACCGATCTGCTGCGTGATGAATGGGGATTTCGTGGTTTGTTGGTGACGGATTATAATGCCATTGCTGAAATGTCTTCCCATGGAGTAGCTCCTTTGAAGGAGGCTTCCATACGTGCTTTACAGGCAGGAACAGATATGGATATGGTTTCTTGTGGTTTTCTGAATACCTTGGAAGAGTCTTTGCAAGAAGGAATGATTACTGAGGAACAGATCAATGTTGCTTGTCGACGTGTGTTGGAGGCAAAGTATAAGTTGGGCCTTTTCTCAGATCCATATAAATACTGTGATACTTTACGTGCGAAGGAGGTGCTTTATACGGAGGATCACCGTGCCGCTGCACGTGAAATAGCTGCAGAAACGTTTGTTCTGCTAAAGAATACTGGAAATTTGCTTCCGCTCGAACGAAAAGGACGGATTGCTTTGATAGGCCCTATGGCTGATGCTCGTAACAATATGTGTGGAATGTGGAGTATGACCTGTACTCCTTCCCGTCATGCTACTTTGTTGGAGGGGCTACGTTCAGCAGTGGGTGAGGAGGCTGAAATATTATATGCCAAAGGAAGTAATATCTATTATGATGAGAACCTTGAAAGGGGAGCTGTCGGAATACGACCTTTGGAGCGTGGTGATAATCAACAATTATTGGATGATGCGCTTCGTACGGCTTTGCGTGCTGATATCATTGTTGCTGCTTTGGGCGAATGTGCCGAGATGAGTGGTGAGTCGGCTTCACGTACGGAACTTGGGATTCCCGATGCCCAGAGAGACTTGCTAAAAGCTTTGGTAAAGACAGGTAAGCCTGTTGTATTGCTTTTGTTTACGGGACGTCCGTTGGTCTTGAATTGGGAGAATGAACATATTCATTCTATATTAAATGTATGGTTTGGGGGTAGTGAAACTGGTGATGCTATTGCAGATGTATTGTTTGGTAAAATAACTCCGAGTGGTAAGTTGACAACGACTTTCCCTCGTTCTGTAGGACAATTACCGTTATTTTATAATCATTTGAACACAGGACGTCCGGATTCGGATAGCAATGTTTTTAATCGTTATTCCAGCAACTATCTTGATATAAGTAACGAACCTCTTTATCCTTTCGGATATGGTCTGAGTTATACCAATTTTATTTATGGAGATATGCGGTTGAGTTCAGATACTTTATCTGCTAATGGAAAATTGACGGTGTCTGTGACTGTGAGTAATAAAGGTGATTATGATGGCTATGAAACAGTTCAACTCTATTTGCATGACGTATATGCAGAGATAGCCCGTCCTGTAAAGGAACTGAAAGGTTTTAAACGTGTATTTCTGAAAAAGGGAGAGAGTTGTGATGTGCAATTTGTCATCACTACTGCTGACTTGAAATTTTATAATTCAGAATTGAAATATGTGTATGAACCTGGAGAGTTTGAGGTAATGGTGGGACCGAACTCTCGTGACGTACAAATTAAATGCTTTAAGGCTGAATAATAGGACAGATACTTGTAAGCCATTTTGGGGAATTAGAAGAGATACGGATAGACTGTAAATGAGTAGCTCTTTATGATTTGTAGGTACAAAAAATGTATCTGCTCAATATTGGTGCATTATTTTGATAAAAAATTATTAACTAATAAAACGAAAAAGAAATGAATATCAAGATTTTTATAACTTATCTATGTTTGTCGTTTATACCTCTTTGGGTGAGTGGGGCTTCAAAATTGCCTTCAACTGTTACCATGACGAAAGCTCGTTTATTGGATAAAATAAAGGGAGGATGGGCTGGTCAAACTATTGGAGTGACTTTCGGAAGTATTACAGAGTTTCGTTATCAAGGAACTTTAATTCAGGATTGTTACACAATTCCGTGGCATGAAGGATATGTAAAAGAAACAATGAGAGTATGGCCTGATCTCTATGATGACTTATATGTTAATTTAACGTTTATGGATGTTCTGGAGAATGTAGGGCTTGATGCACCTGTTGATTCTTTTGCGCATGCTTTGGCCTATGCAGACTATAATCTATGGGGGGCTAATCAAGCAGCACGTTATAATATTATGCATGGGGTTAAGGAATCCGGACATTGGCTGAATAATCCGCATGCAGATAATATTGACTATCAAATTGAGGCTGACTTTTCTGGACTAATGTGCCCGGGGATGCCTAATTCTGCTTCTGCAATTAATGATAAAGTAGGGCATATCATGAGTTATGGAGATGGCTGGTATGGAGGTGTATATATAGGAGCAATGTATTCTTTGGCTTTTGTATCTGATGACATCGAGTTTATTGTTACAGAAGCTTTAAAAACAATTCCACGTGAAAGTAAATTTTATCGGTGTATAGCGGATCTGATCAAATGGCATAAGCAATATCCGAACGATTGGAAACAAACATGGTTCGAATTGGAGAAGAAGCATACTGATGATGTAGGTAGTCCTGAAGGGGCATTTAGTCCTCTTGATTGTGATGCTCGTATTAATGCTGCCTATGTTGTTTTAGGATTATTGTATGGAAATGGAAACTTTACTAAAACATTGGAAATATCAACTCGGGCAGGGCAGGATTCGGACTGCAATCCTTGTACTGCCGGAGGTATTTTAGGAACGATGCATGGTTATAGTAATATACCCGATTATTGGATGAAAGGCTTGAAAGGTGGAGAGGATATAATTATTAAAGGTACTTCTATGTCATTGAATACTGTTTATGATATGAGTTACAGACATTCTCTGAAAATGATTCAAAGAAATGCTGGAAAGGTAGACAATGAACAAGTCGTTATTAAAGTGCAAAAACAGGAAACTGTAAGATTAGACGTCTGTTTCGAAGGGATATATCCTGCTAAAAAAGTTAGTTTTAATCACGATGATATACAGGAAATCTCATTTGATTTCGAAGGGACAGGTTTCGTTTTGAGGGGTGAAGCCGTCAAAAAGAGTACAGAGTTTCCTGATGGAAAAGTGTATGCTACTTTATTTCTTGATGGTAAAGAAATAGAAAGATCTGATTTCCCTACTGATTTTAGAAATAGAAAGAATGATTTATTCTGGAGATACCAATTACCGAAAGGAAAGCACACGGTAACGGTCAAAGTGAATAAATCGGATGAGAGATATATTTTGCGATCGTTTGAGTATGTGACTTATTCGGATCAACCGGTGAAGGGCACTGAAGTACATCCTGAATAAACGATAGGCAATCTCTGTAAAAGCAGTTGATAGTCAATCATATTAAGCACTGTCCATGATTTTGTGTAGAACTATCCATAAAATCATGGGTTTCTGCAAATGATTTTTCGTTTTCATTTCTCATGTTCTCATAACACACGTAATAATCTTCTGTAAATCAGGTATGTAATACTATGAGAAATAAAATAGGAAATGGTATTTCTCATAGTATTACCAGCATTTTGTGCACAAAACAAGGTGTTTCTCATAGCTTTTCAAGGCATTTCTCATAATCTTTCGTAGGTCAAAGAGGCTTTTGTAATAGATTTAATGCTACATATTCAGTTCTGTATTGATTAATAATATATTATAAGGCGTTTCTGGAAGTGTATGGAGTAGGTATTCGCATGTTTTCCTACCGGTATCTGAATCGTTCCACTAGAGTGGAAAGGTCTGTTCACTAGAGTAGATAGAACCGTTCACTCCAGTGCAACGATCTGTTCACTAGAGTGCAACGATACGAATAGTGGTAGGAAGAAATAACAATGATTAGGAAAAAACATAAAGGTATAAGGTAAATAACATACAGGAAAGCATTAAATAGCAAGAAGTTGCTTAATAAAACCGAAGAAGGAAAGGGGGAATCGTAAATTCGGCAAAAGTCTGGAAAAACTACAGTTATACTGTATGAGAAATGAGTAAAATGTATAGACGGAGTATGAGAATAAGATGAGAAATGGTTTAAACCCTATGAGAAATGCTTGATTTTACGGACTAAATCATAGAAAAGCTATGAGAAATGCCCTTTTGTGTTTTATTTCTCATAGTATTATCTATTTGATTCACAGATGATTATTATGTATATTATGAGAACATGAGAAATGAAAAAGAAAAATCCTTTTCAGCAAAGTGAAGTTTCTACGCATCATTCTCATACAAGTATCATATTAATGAATCAAACTAAGGAATGGAATCCACTATAAAACCACTATCTCTTATATCTATCTTTCTTTCCTCTAATTTTAATGAACTGATTCTTTAATTGCTCCCTAACGCAAACTGCTCCCCGGCGCACCTACGCGCCCGCGTGTGATATAATAATGTGTATCCCTCTCGTCGTTTCCGCACACAATTTCCCCATACATAAAAATATGTTCTACAACATCGTTATGCATCAGCACTTTAGCAAATGTATTCAAAAATAATTAGAAAAAATAGTTTGATATATTTGGAGTGTATACCAAAAGGGCGTACTTTTGCACCCGCTTTCCAAGAGAAGAAAGCCTTGAAAAATTGACTTAGTGAAAAAGTGGAATTATACTTAAAGAAAAGAACAAAAAACTTCCGAAAAAGTTTGGATTATAATAAATAAAGTTCTTATCTTTGCAGTCCGATTCGCAAAGAAAATTGGCAAGAGTTATTCTTTCATACCTTCTTTCCCTTTCGCATAGAGAGCCAGAGAAACCAGCGTAAAAAGAAAAATTAAAAAAAACTTCCGAAAAAGTTTGGTAGTTAAAAATAAAGCCCTTACCTTTGCACCCGCTTTTAAAACGAAAGCAACAAGTTCTTTGAAATATTGATAAACAATACAAGTAGTACAAGTAAAAAAATAGAACCGTCAATACTTGTCTTATTCAGTAGCGATACAGTTAAGACTAATAGGTATTTGAATAAGGTCAATAAATTTACGGCGTCCTGAACAGAGCAAAAAGATCATCTTAACCGATGATAAAAAATACTTTTACAATGAAGAGTTTGATCCTGGCTCAGGATGAACGCTAGCTACAGG
>OGKD01000811.1_pt1 | contig 19747 bp, 18 predicted proteins | sample 1572371 | NCBI WGS metagenome assembly OGKD01 (sample SAMEA2582096, study PRJEB24529) | metagenome | biome: Human gut stool | place: China | collected 2011 | reverse complement strand
TCAGAAAACGCAGACTCTCCACGAAACAACCTCTGAGTTCCTTCCATACCGACTGCAACACCGCCTGTTTCCGCTCCGCGCCTGTGTGATTCAAATGAATCTCGCGAAGTGACAACAGCACGCCAATCTGAATACCGGTCACCAAAATATCCGACGCATACGCAATCTTATATCCAACAAATAGTGCAAAACCTGCACACAATGTAGAAATGCCATTGCAGAGCCGATACAAAATCAACTGATTGGATGCGTAACGCTCATACCGTACCTCCTCACCAACTAATTTCAGCGAATCATATGCAAGCGCATCCCCAGATCCCGAGGAAAAATTATAGCTAACTGCAAAACACGCGATTGCCACACACACCATCGTCAGATTCTTTGAGCAAATCATGCAGATGCTTCCGATCACACGCATAATACTGCTCACCACCAGCATCTGCTTTCGTCCAAATACATCTGCAAAAACGCCCGATGGTATCTCAAACGTCAAACTGAAAATATGAAACACCGTTTCTGCAATTCCGATTTCGACCAGACTGTATCCTCGTGCTGCAAGAATTGCGACCCACGCGCCCGTCAGCGACAGATTGCCTAAGATGGAAGCTGTGTACAACTTCGATATTTGTTTTTTAATTTTTAACATAAAAAATCTCCTTAACTTATTTTTTTCGTTAAGGAGATAATGTACCTTGATTTACATAGAATGGTTCTGATGAATCAGACTTTATTCCTGAAAAAAGGCTCACTATCCCCGTTAGGAGCGAAAATGTAACCTTTTTTCAATTGCAATGTTGTCATCTTCCAGAACATTGATTTCTTCCTTTTCATTGTATTAGTTTCATTCTATGTTACATAACAAAATCCGTCAAGAAATTTATTACACCATTTCATCTATGAGCGTGATTGCTTCCTGCTATTCTTATTGATTCTCACTTACCGAATCTAAGTTTATCTAAATCTTTGCACAAATTTATATATTCAATATCTTCTTTACTACGATACCTAGCTCTTTCTACAGTCTCTAAAGTATCATATGGATGTATCTTTTTTTCAAAATCCTCCAAAAACATATCTCCATAATTATATGGCAACTCACATCGATTAAATAAACCTTTTGTTTCCCAAATATCCCATTTCAAAGTTGCCAAAGTATCTCTGAGAAATATGGTCAAATCATTCTCCCCTTCAAAACCATCTGGCGAAATTCTTTCCCCGAATTTAATAACAAAATCATTTTTATACTGTTCAATTGCTACGGGTACTATTTTTACACCTGTTTGAATTGACAATCTCGCTGTACCATAAAATAGTTTCATTACAGGAAGATTTTCACTTCCATTTCTTGCTCCTTCTGGAAAAATCATCAATGATCCTCCTTTTTTAAGTAACTCCACAGAACGATTGAATGCAATATGACAATCATCTCTGTATGGTAAATCACAAAAAAAGCATCCATTCAACCACACTAGCAACCCTGAAACATCTCTATACATAAATCCGGGATCACCAACAAACCACCAACAGCCCCTTCCTATCACTTCATAAATATTTTCTAAATCATTTTCACCAATGTGTGTACACGCAAAAATATATTGTCCTTTATACTTTTCCTTGTTTCCCATTAAAATGATTTTTTGTTTACGTAACAATCTGTCAATACGCAAAAATAACTTGAAACATGGATAAAAAAGTTCCCTCAAATGTATTGCTTTTAATTTTCGTTTATTTACATAGTTTTCATTTCGTCTTTTTCTATGATACTCTTCTAGTTCAGTTAAAGACATTTTTAATAACTTTATCATTTTTCTTACACATCCAGATTATATATACAATTTCATATACACTCATAAATATCCAATTTCTAGTTTTTGCTCAAAACTACGCTTTTTTCATATTCATAATCTAATTTGGGATATTCTTGTAATCGTCTCTTCTTTTCTCTATTCCACATTTCAGAATCAATCTCTGCTCTCGTTACAAACGGCAACTGTTCCCATATATACCAACGCAAAGTTGCGAACCTATCTCTTACTTTGGTTGTTACTTCGTTACAATCTTCATTTAAAGAAACGTATATTTTTTCTCCGAACATTACATAACAATTTTTATCAACATATTCCATTGCAATTGTAATTATCGGTTTTCCAGTATCAATAGCAAGTTTTACTCCTCCTCGGTAAATCGGTAACATTGGTATTGACTCCGTAAGATTCCATGTTCCCTCTGGAAAAATAAGAATCCGATTATCACGAAATAACATCTGCTTCATCTTTTCGTAACAATTTTTCCGATCCGTTTTATCCTTTCGATCTACCCAAATGGTTCCATTTATCTGAAAACCCATCCAATCCGAAAAGAACAATGGTTGCTTTCCAACCAGTACATAAACATGTTTTGTTATTACACTGGCTGCAACGGGAAAATCCCATTTACACGAATGGTTTGCCATATAAATCACACCACTGTCTGTAACCGGTGCGTCATTTAATATATGTACATTAAGTCCATGAATTCTTTTCAAAATCTGTAATGCAATTGGATGTACTAATTTGTGAATCCACATATTTTATCTTCCCCATTTGTTGTATTTTTCTCATTTTCAGTTATCATTGCTGCCATCATCCTTACCAAGTTCTCTTAATATTTCCTTAATTAGTTTCCATTCTTCTTCCGTTTCAATTCCTAGTAATACAGGATTACCCGATGTACGATCAACATTTGAAACATATACTGTCGAATTACCCCTTCTATCTTTCTCATCCTTGGAATAAACCACGTACTCTTTATTAGTAGCTTTTATTTCAAATGCAATTATAAGTTCAACCTCCTCAACCGATCCATCATCTCCATAAATCTCCATATATTTTTTGGATTCTGTCTTATCACTATTTACTGTATTGTCATAGGATTCTTCACCAATGACCTCTAAGCTCTCAATTTCGACATATTCATTTATATTTGCTACCAACAATTCAAATTCACTTTCTGATTCATTTCTATAATCTACACCTTTCTTTCCTCTAGCCCATATTGGCAAAGATGTATCCCAATCTCCAGAAAATAAAACAGGAATAAATTTCAATTCATCACTCTGATTTACAACACTAGACGTGATAATATTCCATTCATATCCTACACCGCCTTCCCGATCATCTGCTCTTCTCTTATATTGAGGAGTACATATAAATAAAACAAAATCAAATTTCTCAATATCTTCCATAAAAGTGCCAAATCTTTCACCTAATTTCATATCCCCAAATAACAAGACTTCCATTTGTTGTTTTCTCAACTTTTTTGCAAAATTCTTAACTTTCTCATTGTGTTCATTAGATTCAACCGAATATGAAATAAAAATCTTAGGAATCATATATCTTTTCTCCTTTCATCAGATAAGCATAATCTACTTAACCCCTAATTCCCATAAGAATCTTTTTACTCTTTTCCACTCTTCTTCATCTTCAATTGATATTAATTCCGACGTATTAATAATTTTTGATACAAAAATAATTGCTTCTCCTTTTCTATTTTTCTCATCTTCGGTATATACAACATATTCATCCCCCGTATCTATTGCCTTAAATGCACATACTACATTTTTTCTTTCACATGTTCCATCTGAATGCTCAATTATTATCGACTCTGACTCTTCGTAACTCTTTCGGCTTTCATACGCTTCCACATACTTATTAACAGCTCTTGCAAAATATATCAGTTCTTTATCTGATCCATTTCGGTAATCAATATATTTTTTATTTTTTGCCCATATAGGAAATGAATTTTCTTCGTCTTCTTTCAATAGAACTGGAATAAATTTAGATTCATTAACCTTATATATATCACTAGATATAACCACATCTGATCCATGTCTATTTGTATCAGCCTTTTCTTTATATTTAGGAGTGCATATACATAAAACAAAATTACATTCTTCTATTTGTTCTTTATACATAGAAAATCGTGTTCCAAATTTTATATCATCTGTAGTTATAACTGTTAAACCCTGCATTTTTAATGTCCTAATTAATTTCTGTATCTGTTCTCTATACTCTTCGTCTTCTTTTATATATGATATAAAAATTCGTGGTAGCATAGTGTATCACCTTCGCTTTCCAATATCACTGATTAACTCCTCATGAAAAATTTCCAGCTTGTTTCATAACGCAGACGATATGAAACGTAAGCGCATAGTGACTGAATATTTCTGTTAATTTTTTTGCCCCTTGTTCCTGAAAATGTTGTATACTATTAATCATGAAAGCATCCTCCTTGGATTTTGGTTTGGTCAACTTCAATCCTAACACAGGAATCGGGTGCTTTCTATTTTTTTATTTTCCTACAAAAACTTTACCCTAGCTTATAATCCACTCTCAATCAACGATACTTTATCCAACAACTGCATCATATTATCCACTCTTATTGAATCTAATTCTTCAAATTGTTGATTACATGGCGAACTATAGCATATAATTTTCAGTTTGTTTTTTAACGCAGTTAAATTCTCTGGCTTATCATCAATCAATATGTCTATACTTTGTTCTAAACATACCCGTAATTTATCATCCGAACTATTGGATTCAGAACAATAAAAAATATCATCATATTCAAAGTGATTCTTTTTTAGCCAATGCATCAACATCCAACGAAATAATTTACCCGTTATACCCGCTTCAGTTGTATGTGCACGCCCTGTTACAATTACGATTTCATGCCCATTTTTTCGTAGCTGTTTTGATATATCCGCAGCATCCTTAGTCATGGGTTCTTTTAAACAGTATCTCCATATATAACGAGTCCAAAACTTTTCTCTTTCAGCATGGGAACATTCAAAAATATCTTCAATATCAAATCCATATTTATTCTTAACACTTATACCTCTTTTTTCAAAATAAGGCACTCCATATTTCATTTGATAATTGAATTGGTCTACCAAGACATTATCCACATCAAATCCTATCTTCACTCTAAATCTCCTTCAACTGTAGAACTGCATCATATAAAGCCTGTGTCATTTTTTCTGCATTGTCATATTCATCAGGATTCAGCGGTGCTCCAAAACGTACAAGCAATGGATATTTCTTTCCAACTTTATTCTTCCCGATTCGTGGCAGATTGCGATCTGGAGGAAATATATCCCACGCACCAACAATTGCAACAGGTACAATTTTCACTCCTGTTCGTTTGGACAATTCAGCAGCACCAACTTTAAATTCTCCCATTTTCCCATTTCTTGTTCTTGTTCCCTCAGGATGAATTAGCAGAGAATGATTTCCTGTACTTAATAAATCATAGATTCTCTTTGTAGCCCTCGTAGGATTACCCATTCGATCTACAGGTATTCCACCCATAATTACGGTTCCTGGTCTTAACAATACATTTTCAAACAAATAGTCTGCTGCCATACTGCACATTCGATCCTGTAACCTTCTTGGAAATGTACTCATCATAAAAAGCCCATCAAAATAGCTTTCGTGATTTGGGGCGAAAATATAATTATCTTCCATATCAAGATTATACAAGCCTTCAACAGAGAAATCATATGTTCGTCTTACCCAACGGCTAAAATAGTCTAATCGTTTCCAATCTATTTTTCTTCGTTTTACTGGATATTTATCCAGTGGATTAGTGGTATCAATTACATCTACCGCATTACCTAGTATTGCTTCCAACAGATTCTCGACCGTTGTTGTTTCAGTAAGTTTATCATGCAAACTTACATCGAAAACATTTTCAATCTCAATGCATATTTCAAAGACACTAAGTGAATCTAATCCTAAATCATCTTTTATCCTATCATTAAGAGAAATCTCTATGTTATTACAGTGCTTTTCCAAGATTTCTATCAATACGTTCTCTGGATTTGCCTCATTTTTCATAATCAAATTTTCTGTCTTCGATGTTTCTTTTAATTCTGCAAAGGCTTTCTGATCACTATAAATTCCTTTTAAAAACTTATTGCGAAGTGCAATTCTCTTCACCTTACCAACAGATGTTTTGGGTAATTCAGTCACATATTCTAATTTCTTATACTGATAATTCACAGAAACTTCTTTATTTATTTTAGAAAAAACTTTGTCATATAACCCCTTTTCTGCCACAACAAAAACACCTATTTTGTCATAAGATTCTCCATCGGGCAGACCAACCACAGCATATTCCAAATCCATAGGTAAATATGTTTTATATATTTCTTCAATGTCATCTGGCGATACTTTTTCTCCATTTCTTAAATGTATACTTTCCTTTATTCTTCCAGTAATATATACCTGCTTCTTTACAATTTTTCCATAATCACCTGTTTTAAAATAATCTCCTTCAAAGGCTTCTTGGGTCAATTCTGAATTTCGGAAATAACCACGCATCATAGTGTTACTCTTAACCTGAATTTCGCCAATTCCGTTTTCGTCTGGATTCCAGATTCTGATCTCGGTATTAAGATTAGCATCCACTCTTCCCACACTATCCATATATTTCTTTCCATCAGTAACAAGAATCGGGATATTTGCCTCTGTTGAAGCATAAAAATCAAAACAATCATATCCAAGATTCCAGAAAAAACGAGTTACTTCAGGATTAGATTTACCACCACCAGAATGAACACTAATTAAGCTTCCACCAAATACCTGCACATTAATACTGTGAAACAACTTACGTCCAAGATTTATTCCTGTTAGTTTTCTTAATACCCCGCAAAACGAAATTAATCCAAATATGGTTTTAGCCTGACGTTTTCCTTTTTCTCGAATCCCATCTTCTATTTTACATTTGAAGGTTTCCCATACCTTTGGCACCATGCCAAAAGTATTAGGTTTGTATAATTGAAATCCCTTCATCAACTGTGTCGCCGACGCATCTTCCATTGTTGCAAGTTGTCCACCACGAAGTAATAAAACTAGAAAATCAGTGAACCCAGATACATGAGAATTTGGAAACAACATCAAATATCGAATATCAGTTGTTCCTACTACCTTAAGCAGGTAGTCCATCGCATTAATTTCCTGCTCATATCCAATCACAACACCTTTAGCTTTACTCGTGGTTCCTGATGAATATAAAATAGCAATTGCCTCATAGTCTGGATCCCTTGGATGTTTAATATCTAGAGACTTCAAACATAGGCACTTATCTGATGTCTCAAACACTGGAACATTGACAGAACTCATCTTTTCCTGAAATAAGGTCTCTACAGTAAGAATACAAGAAACATGTGCATCCTCTAAGATTCGCATCAATTCTTTTTCATGAAGATTAATGTCCAATACAACCGAAGTCACACCCATATATGCAAGCGCCAAAATATCTAGATATGCGTTAGTACACAAAGGAATCAACACTGCTACACGGTCGCCACGCTGCATACCTCTAGCTTGATAAGTCTTTACTATCTCACACACTCTCTGTTCCATTTGCGCATAAGAACATTCCTCTACCTCACCATTTTTCTTATAAAATGTAATTGCAATTTTTTCACTAAATTTATCACACACTTTACGAAAATCACTTTTAAATCTTTCGTAACTATCCATAAACATCAATTACCATCTTTCCTAATGTTATGATTATCCTGTTCCACATTGTAGACTTTTTGAAACAACTCATATATAATAAAAAAAGCTCCATAAATCTTTGATTTACGAGCTTATTTCATAACCAATTATGTGTTTCACATTGTCTACCTTTTGCAACATTTTTCCATATCATTCTGCATTTCCTTACATCTTCTATAAAATGTTGATGAACTGATTCCTAACTCACTAGCTGCCTGCCTGATTGTGATTTCTCCTTGTTGCCATAACCTGATAAATTCCTCCAGCTTTTCTTCCGGCAATTCAATTTTTGAAATACCGAATTTTACGCCCCTTGCTTTTGCCGCCACAATTCCTTCTGCCTGTCTCTGCTTAATAAATGAACGTTCCGTTTCTGCAACATAAGCGAGTATCTGCAAAACCAAATCTGAGATAAAGACTCCAGTAAGTCCATCTCTTTCATAATTTGTGTTGAGCAGCGGCATATCAATTACTTCAATATCTACACGTTTTTCTTTTGTAAGCATCCTCCATTGTTCCAATATCTCATCATAATTTCTTCCCAATCGGTCAATACTCATAATCACAACGATGTCACCAGCCCTAAGCTTTGAAACCATCTTTTTATAATTTGGTCTCTTAAAATCTTTTCCAGACATTTTATCAATGTAAATGTACTTGGACTCCAGACCTAATTCTGAAAATGCATCGAGTTGTCGATTTAGATTTTGATCCTTTGAGGATACACGCACATAGCCATATCTTTTCATGCAAAACCTCCTTTATATCTTCAACTCCAAATATAAAGCAGGCAATGTAAACACAGAAATAAATTATAAATACTTTTTCTTCATTACGCAAGTGCGTATACGCGTATGCGTGTAAATTTATACACTTATACTATCTTTTATGAAATATAGGAGTATATAAAATGACTGTTAAAGATGCTGTTGTATTAAGATTCAAAGAGATTTGCAAGGAACGCAATATAAAATATAACGAATTGGCAACCAGATCTGGTGTAACTCCATCCACGGCATATAGTATGATGGATGAAAAACGCAGAGATATTTCCATTACAACTATCAAAAAGTTTTGTGATGGTCTTGATATGACATTGCCTGACTTCTTTAATGCTGATATTTTTAATAATTTGGAACAGGAAATAGACTAAGTTGCTACCTTCCTGTAAATAAGGAGTTATTTGCAACCCTTTTCCAAACATAATTTAATAATTATAGAACTATCTATGCATTATCACAGCTTACACCATTCATAATCTGGAGTATTAACAACGCAGCTATATTCTGTGACAACAATACCCCCTCTTGTAAATTTTTCTCCTGCCCTAATTTAACACCAGTGCTTCCATATCACTCACAAAACCATCCATATCCCCGCTGCCATCCCCCGACTTATAAGAAATCCCATAGCAGATATCATCTGACATTTTCACAATAATCGTACAGCCTGCTTCTGTTCCCGTGATATCTGAGTCCTGCTCTGCGTTCGCTGCTTCCCAACTGCAGATATTTCGAGTATTCATGCTATTAACGATTGCGTCCTTCGTCGCGTCGTCCGCAGCTCCCACAATATCATCGGCAGATAGGTTTTCGATGTTTCCATTTGTAGTGAATACTTTACCAAGCTTCAAATCAATCACGGTTGTCTGGCATGTTTCTCCTTCTACATGTTCCACAATGACCGTCTCTACCTGATCCTGATATTCTGGCAGGAATTTGTTCGTTGTAATCTTCAGTGCAGCATAATCGGAAATTTCAGTTTTATCTTGTAACTCCTTATAATCATTAATCAGAAATCTCGGATCTCCCTCGCCAATATTCTCGTAGGTCAGTCCGTAATAGCTGACAAATGCATCGAAATCAACGCCATCAAATTCCGATTCGTCCATGTTGAATTCCTCACATACATATTCCAGTGTCAGTTTCTCATCCTTCGCCTGCGCTTGTCCATGTTCTGTCGTAACATTATCCTGATCTTTCTGACCGGCTTCTGTTGTAATATTTTCCTGTTCCTTCTGATTATCCCGCTTGTCTGACCCACACCCTGCGAGGGCAAGCATCAAAGCTACCATGATTGCAAAATAATATTTTCTTCTCATCCCTTGCTCCTATCTGAGATCCCGCTTTATTCTCAATTCTAAGCAGCCCCATACGTTCTACCATTCCTTGCACCCTTAGAATGACTGTTTCTAGTTTAATTTAAAATATCTTCGTAATATCCTGATGCCGATTCATCACCCGGTAAATCTCTACATACTCATCTCTAATCCTATACAACACTACATAATTCCCGCAAATCACATACTTATAATCCGTCCGGAAGCTGACTCTCTTGGCAAGATCCGCCCCCATATATGGAAATTGCTGTATATTCTCAAATCGGGCATATATCTCCTGAATGGTTTTTACTGCCATTTCTTCATTGTCTTCGGCAATATACTCTTTAATATTCTTTAAGTCCTCTGCCACAATAGGGTTAATCCGTAATTTCATCATAAGCTATACCCCTACAGATTTCTTAAGTTCATCCAAGCTCATCCAGGCACTTTCATCCTTAACTCTTTCTTCTGCCTCCTGCAACTTCATAAGCAGTTTCTTTTCCGCCTTTTCACGTTCATAATCTTCCATATCCATAACCACAAACCTGCCTCTGCCGTTTTTGGTCAAAAACACAGGTTCTCCAACTTGGCAATTTTTTAACACTTCATTATAATTTCTTAAATCTGACACAGGTAATATATTCGGCATAAAATCAACTTCCTTTCTTAAATATAGTTTCTTTATTTATATATTATACAAAACCGAGCTGTAAAATTCAACGTAGAATTTTACAGCTCAAATAGTGCAAATTTTCTTATATTCATGAATATTCTAACAATTCACATGTTTTATACATACACAAAGAAAAGTCCCGTAAACACTAGGTTTACAGGACTTATCAATATCTTTATTCTCTTAGAAATTCGCGATTAGCAAACACCCTGTGCAAGCATAGCGTTTACAACCTTCTCGAAACCAGCGATGTTAGCACCGGCTACATAGTCAGCGTTTCCGCCAACTGTTGCATTGTATCTCTTAGCAGCATCAGAAATGTTAGCGTAGATTGTCTCCATGATTCCCTTAAGCTTTCCATCAACTTCCTCAAATGTCCAAGAAAGTCTCTCGGAGTTCTGGCTCATCTCAAGTGCAGAAGTAGCAACACCACCTGCATTTGCAGCCTTACCACCTACGAAGAGAACACCATTCTCCTGAAGGTACTTTGTAGCTTCCAATGTTGTAGGCATGTTAGCACCCTCTGTTACAGAGATAACGCCGTTTGCTACAAGCATCTTAGCATCGTCAAGGTTCAACTCGTTCTGAGTTGCACATGGAAGAGCAAGGTCACACTTGACAGACCATACACCATGATCATCTGCGTTCTTCTTCTCATGATACTGAGCAGATGGACGAGCTGCAGCGTACTCTGTAAGACGTGCTCTCTTAACTTCCTTAACCTCCTTCAGAAGGTCAACGTCGATTCCTTCTGGATCGTAGATCCAACCTGTAGAATCAGAACATGTTACACACTTAGCACCAAGCTGATGTGCCTTCTGGATTGCGTAGATTGCTACGTTACCAGCACCAGATACTGCACAAGTCTTACCAGCGATATCGATATCGTGATCCTTCAGAAGTGCATTTGTAAGGTATAACAAACCATATCCTGTAGCTTCTGTACGAGCAAGTGAACCACCATATGTAAGTCCCTTACCTGTAAGAACGCCTTCGAACATTCCACGGATTCTCTTGTACTGACCGAACATGAAGCCGATCTCTCTTGCGCCTGTTCCGATGTCACCAGCAGGTACATCAACATCAGCGCCGATATATTTGCAAAGCTCTGTCATAAAGCTCTGGCAGAATGCCATGATCTCACGGTCTGACTTGCCCTTTGGATCAAAGTCAGAACCACCCTTACCACCACCGATTGGAAGTGTTGTAAGTGAGTTCTTGAATACCTGCTCAAAACCTAAGAACTTGATGATACCAAGGTTTACTGATGGGTGAAGTCTTAAACCACCCTTGTAAGGTCCGATTGCATTGTTGAACTGTACACGGAAACCTCTATTTACCTGAACCTGACCATTGTCATCTACCCATGGAACACGGAACATGAGCTGTCTGTCTGGCTCTGTAATTCTCTCAAGAATTGCATTCTTCTTGTATAATTCCTCGTTCGCATCGATACATGGTCTAAGAGACTCAAGTACTTCTGTTACTGCCTGTAAAAATTCTGGCTGATCTGCATTTTTCTTTCGTACTACCTCGAGTACCTCGTCAACATATGACATAGTAAATTTCCCCCTAGGAATTAAATATTTCGGTTTTTTTCAACCGATAGGCACATTATAATACTAAAACAAAGGATTGTAAAGAAAAAACTTTAGATTCTTTCGTGAAAATTTTTTTCACTTAAAAATCCTTTGTCTATTTGCCTATTTATCGGTTTTCTCAGATTCCGGATTTTCTGATGCCTTGGCATGAGACTCGAAATCTCTGCCATCCACCTTCCAGTACCGGCATCTGTGCTTCACGCATGTTGAGAATACAATCTGTGTCTTTGTCTTACCAAACTTCTGCAACTCGCCTACGAAATGATCCAACTCGGTTGTTGTGGGGAAACGAACCTCGATCAGCATAGAGAAATCGCCTGTCACGCAGTTACATTCTACGACATTCAATACGCCATCAATGTACTCGTTGAACTCTTCACGCTGCTCCGGCTGTACCTCCAGATTGATAAATGCTTTGATATAATGTCCCATGGCTTCTGGGTTCAGTCTCGTTGTAAATCCTTCCAGCACGCCCTCCTGCAACATACGGTCAATACGTGCGCCAACGGCTGTCGGAGACAGAAATACCTGCTCTGCAATTTCCTTCAAAGATGCTCTTGCATTTCCCTGCAGGATATCTAAGATCTTACCGTCAATCTTATCCAGTCGATAATATACCAACTCTCTTTTTTCCATTTTTGTAATCCTCCTAATTCAGGCACGCAGAATTTCCTCTGACCGCCATATGCTGTACATTATACCACTTATTTCGCAACTTGAGAATCCTTTGTGAAATATTATTTTTGATTTTAATTGTCAAGTGTTACACTTTTTTCGTGTAGGCGAGACAAATCCATCCAGCACCACTTTTCAGTTTTCCCCATTTCTGCCCGGATACTGTCTTTTCAGCCACGATCGTGTACACGCCCTTGTCACGGATTACCCCGGTTACTGTATGTGCGACTCCCGCATCCTTGCGGATATTCAAGCCGTTCGCCGTTACCTTTACCTTATAACCGCTTGTGTTTCCAGTAGCCGGTGCAGGTGCCTTCGTTCCAGATGCACCATTTGGTTTGCTTGTTGTGTCTGTCTTCCCAGCCGTATCCGCAATTCCGAGTGTTGCAAGGATTCCACGGGCATACGCCTCACCAAATGCGAGGCATTCTGCATCGGTATCTGCCTGCGCCGCATCCGCTTTGTTATCTACAAATACACCCTCGCAGATGACTGCCGGACATATCGTACTCCGGATAAATCCGAAATAGTCGCGTCCATAAGAATTCTTCTTTGTCTTCAAGCCCCGACTGTTCTGCCCGATCTTCACAACTTCTTTCTCAATGTTCTGTGCAAGCTCCTTTCCTTTGCCGCCGACTACACTGTGGAAGATCTCGAAGCCATCCCCACCACCAGCGTTATTGTGGATATCCAGCGCGAGATCCGGTGCAAATGCATTACAGCGGTCGATCTTTGATACCAGCTTATCGGTCACATCCCCCGTTCGTGAAATGCGCGTGTCAATGCCCCTTGCCTGCAGGTAATCGTAGCAGGCTCTCGCCATCTTCAAATTCACGTCCTTTTCAACGAGATAGCCACCAGCGCCGGGGTCGGTACCGCCATGTCCTACGCCAATAAATACGCGTGCCATATTGTTCCCTCCAAATATTTTTTTGAAACCTCGAATTTTATCGCAACTTCCGTTGGATATATGTATTTTCATCGCAGACATGCTCCAATGGTCTGCTTATGAATAATACATATACCCAACTCACATTGCGAAATATCTGGTCGAAGTTTCTAATATACTATATGCAAATACGGGAACATTGGCACGCAAAAAGACTGCAACGCAGATACGTTGCAGTCTTTGAATTACTCTTCTTGATTTTGTCGCAGATCGCGTGGTTCTTACAGTTCCTCGCCGTTTGTCTCGATCACATGCTTATACCAGTCGAAGGAGTCCTTCTTGTAGCGGTTGAGTGTTCCGCTGTTTTCGTCCTCCTCGCGGTCAACATAGACAAATCCGTACCGCTTCTGGTAACCATTCAGCCAGCTCAGCAGGTCGGTATAAGACCATGTACAGTAAGCAAGTACGCGGCAGCCGTCATCGCAAGCTTTTTTAAGCTCTTCGATATGACGCTTCAAATAATCGATACGATATGGATCATGAATCTTTCCGTCCTCGAACTTGTCGAACGCGCCCAGACCATTTTCTGAGATAACGATCGGCAGATCGTAACGAGATGTGATCTCACGGCAGCACATACGGATGCCCATTGGATCGATCGTCCAATCCCAGTCCGTCGTTGGCAGGAATTCATTAGATGGATTCTTGTAAAGTCCCGGTACACCCTGTACCTTCGCGGTACCCTTCTTACCGGTTGTGTTCATCTCATGCGAAGTTCCTACACCATCGATCGGGTTATACTCTACGACGGTTGTCTGGTAATAGTTTACACCCATGAAGTCAACCTTTGCGGCTGCTTCTTTCAGGATTTCGGCATCGCCCGGCTCTATCTGTGGTGCGATTCCCTGACTCTCCAGATATGCGATCGCTGCACGCGGGTATCTGCCATATGCATACATATCCATCCAGTAATAATTCCGCAGATCATCGTAATCCGCTTTCGCCATCGCATTTTCCGGATGACGGTCATATGCATAGGATGGTGAATATGCGAAGGATGAACCTACCAATGCATCCGGATACAGCTTCTTTAACGCAAGCACGCTCTTCGCATGTGCCAGAAATGCATGGTGATTAACCTGATAGAACGTCTTATCATCGTCAACCTTTCCTGGTGGATGCATACCTGCCTGCCAACCAAGTGCGGTAAATACATTCTGCTCATTCATGATGATCCAATGCTTCACACGATCTCCAAAATGCTCGAACAAAGTCGTTGCATAACGAACAAAATCATCCACGATTTGACGATTCTCCCAGCCATGATACTGCTCTTCGAGTGCCTGTGGCATATCCCAGTGGTACACCGTCACCATCGGCACAATGTTGTTCGCGATCAGCTCATTGATCAGGTCGTCATAGAACTTCAACCCTTTCTCGTTGATTGCGCCATTTCCATCCGGAATGACTCGCGGCCAGGAAATTGAAAAACGATAGGTCTTCAATCCAAGCTCCGCCATCAGCTTTACATCTTCCTTGTATCTGTGATAATGGTCAACCGCCTTATCACCCGTTGTTCCCTGAAATGTCTTGCCCGGAATCCGAACGAACTTGTCCCAGTTGGACATACCTTTTCCGTCCTCATCCCAAGCACCCTCTACCTGATATGCGGCAGATGCGCTGCCCCATAAGAAATCAGCAGGGAAGCCTTTTGTCTTCTCAAAATACATCGCGTTCCTCCTTGTCGATTTATAATTTGAATATATTCATGCCTTCATCCAGTTCCTGCGCAGCCTGCCGCATCGCGGTTGACTTGCCGGAAATGTCTTCCATGATTGCTCCAACCTCGGTTGTTGATGCAGATGTCTGCTCGGTTCCGGCAGCATTTGCCTCTGCAATCGCGGTCAGATTCCGAACGATACCGACTACATTTTCTCTTGCATCATTCAGTCGGGTTGTATGTCCTGAAATCCGGTTGATTCCTTCAATGGACTCCTGTACACCAGACTGTACCTGCTCGAATGCACTCTGTGTCTGCTCCACATGATCACTCTGTGTGTGCATAATTTCCTTTACGCCATACATTGTCTCCACTGCCTTCTCAGCATCCTGAAGCAACTCCTGTACAATCTCTTCAATATGGGCTGCAGATTCATTGGTCTGCTCTGCCAGCTTTTGGATCTCGCTTGCTACGACACCGAAGCCCTTGCCCTGTTCACCAGCTCTTGCTGCCTCAATGCTTGCATTCAACGCAAGCAGGTTTGTCTCCTCAGCGATCGATGTAATCAGGTGTGTTGCCTCACTGATCTTCATAGCCGCCTCATTCGTTGTATTTGTCTGTTCTGCAATTATATCAATATTCTCTTCGGCACGTGCATTTACCTGCTCCAATGCCTTGAGAATCTGTGATGCCTGTGCTGTGCAATCATGCATATCCTGTGCAAATGCAAGCAGCTTCTCCACCTCGTCGCTTGTCTCCTGCACCATGTTACCCATCTCGATAACCTGCTCTTCGGCGCGCTGTGTCTCGCCCGCCTGTGTCGTTGCACCTTCCGCAATATCATTGACCGCCTGTTCCACCTGTTCCATCGTTGTCGATGTCTCCGTGGCATCTGAGTCAAGTACATTAGCAGCGTCCATGACCTGCGCGCTCTTCTCCTTGATATTCTCTACCACACCCTTCAAAGACTGTGTCAGATAGTCAAGGCTTCGTCCCATGCGTCCGATCTCATCCCTGCGGTTTGCCAGTCTGGTCTGAATCTCATTCTTCGTCAGATCCATATCTCCAACTTTCACCGTCAGTTCAGAAACTTCATTCATAGGCTTGACAATAATATACGCAAATGCAGATCCGATCGTTGCAACAATCAACAGCTCAAGTACTACGACAAATCCGATTTTTCCTTCTACATTTCGGATACTGCTGAATACATCATCATAATCGGCAGTTACTACCATAATAAAATCCTGTGTATCATTCACATAAATACCAGCGTACTTGTCTGCACCCTTAAATTCATATTTGACAACTTCATTTTCAACCTTCTCGCCTTTGGCAATCTTGGCAACCGCGTCACTGACCGCCTTGTTCTCCACAGGCTTGCCGATCTTATCCGCTGTTGGATGATACAGCATTGTACCATCGCCGCTGACTACATATATGTAACTGCTTTCAACGCCTTCCACCTTTACACCTGCAAGTATCGAAGCCAGATGCTCACCGGACAGCACATCATCACCATCCGTGTCCAGCTCATTGTCCAGCATAACGCCATAAGCTCTGGAAAGATCACGCATATATCCACGTGTGACTGATCCGATCTCCTCCTTCGTCGAAGAAATAAACAGTGCGCACGCAAACCCTCCCGTTACGAAAGCAAAAAATGCCATCGCCAGTAACATCTTCAGGCGCACAGAATGTAAAAATTTTATCTTTTTGTGTTCCATATACCGAAACCTCCTGTAACAAAAATACTATTCATATTTTACCACTTTTTGCGTCAGGATTCAATCATAAGAACACGAAAGACCGCAGATTCGATCCACGGTCTTTCTATCTTTTTATATTCATTTATTCTTTCATTGGAAGTCGTTCGTTTCCGATTACAACCAACTCCACCTGCGAGATGTCAATCGGTATCGAAAATTCGATTACAAAGTCAATCTGTTGCCGTTCCTTGTCATAGTCTTCGGATCCACCTGCCTGAAAATCTTTTCCATCCAGATACGTTCCGTCTTTCATCTTGATTTTGATGTACTCATGCAAAGAGAAATCTTCAACACTTGTAAATTTCAACATCCGTTCACTTAACGTTGCTTCCACAATCTTCGCAGAATTGCTGCAATCCAGCGTGCCCGGTTCAAATTTGCTTTCCTGCAATGCGAATTCCAGTGTCCAGTCTGCTTCCTCAATCAAAACAGTATCGGAATACATTGTCTCCAGATCCGCCTCATCCCGGTCTGCGTATTTTGGATCGGATTTATCAATATGCGTCGTCTCGCCATATAAACCATCGAATTTCATCGTAAGCGCATTCCCCTCCTTGAGCTCCATGCCATCCGGAATCAGGTAAATGCTGTCGTACATCCGCTGATTTTCTTTCAGATCACTTTCTTCTCCGAGAATCAGAGACGATGTCTCTTCCAGTTTCTGATCTCCGTAATAGAGGTCGCCCCCTCGCATCCGGAAATCCACATCATACATTTCTGCGTCATAATCCGGGTAGGTCACAGTCCAGATCACATCCACCATATCGCCGGTCGTGATCGCTTTCTCAATTTCAAATGTAAGTTCCGTCTTAGCATTTGTGATGACTTTCAATCCATTTGCGTAATCTTCTTCGATATATTTCTGGTCTACATACTGCTCCGGCACATTTTCGATATGCTTAGAAAATAATTTATCTAACAGTCCTTCTGTCCCGGCATATGCAATTCCACCGGATAATACAACTGCCCCGATCATGCAGGCCGCCGCTGTCCGCCAGATATGCCCCGTTCGCTTCGATGCAAGTCTTGCACGCACCCTTTCCATACAGGCTGCCGTCTCTGCTTCGGAAAAATTCATTTTTTCCACCGGTTCCTGCGTATGTATCTGATTCAAAATATCATAAACTTTCCTCATACATGTTCCTCCAATCGACCATGATTTTTTCGCACTTTCTTTTTTGCTCTGGAAACCTTGCTGTAGATTGCCGACTGCGTCACGCCATATTCCTTCGCCAACACATCCACATCATCTTCCGCTGCATAATAACGAAGCAATATCTGACGTTCTTCTTGCTTCAGTCCTTCCAGAAGCTGTTCTGTCTCCGTGGATATTTCCTGTTCCAATGCATCGATCCGGTCGTTTTTAGCCAGCGTACTTTCATAATCAGATACATCCTCTTCCATGCATCTCCGACAGTACCGGCGAAGATAATCTATCGAACGAAACCTTGCAATTGCTATGATCCAGTTTAGAAAGCTTCCCTTCGACGCATCGAACCGATCAATATGTTCCCATACATCCAGAAAGACATCATCCATGCACTCTTCCATTTCCTCTGGAAGTCCCGCAAGGTTATGATTCACCGCAGCTTTCACATAGCCGCCATATTCACGGATGACATACTCCAGAGCCTTTTCATTTCGTCTTTTTAATTTCTCTACAAAATTCTTTTGCGTAATAATTTGTTTCACCCCCGTATCAGTCTGAAGATATCTTCACTTTATTATCCGATCGTTTCTCCTGTTTTCTTGCAAAGAATAAGTAATTTCTGCACACCTTTTGCACACCTAGACGATTTTCGAGCAACAAAAAACGGTGGAACCCTTGATTCTACAAGGTTTCCACCGTTTAAGTTATATGCCGGCAACCGGAATCGAACCGGTACGGGAGATTAGTCCCGCAGGATTTTAAGTCCTGTGCGTCTGCCAGTTCCGCCATGCCGGCAAATTTGAACAACGCTTATGCAGTTGTAAGCGACCCGGATGGGGTTCGAACCCACGACCTCCGCCGTGACAGGGCGGCGCTCTAACCAGCTGAGCCACCAGGCCATAACGAGTAGAACAAGTGGACCTTCGGGGACTCGAACCCAGGACCGACCGGTTATGAGCCGGTTGCTCTAACCAACTGAGCTAATGGTCCAAATATATAAGCCGATGATCGGACTCGAACCGATAACCTGCTGATTACAAATCAGCTGCTCTGCCAATTGAGCCACATCGGCTTAGCTGTTAAGCTAAGTGGATGGAGAAGGATTCGAACCTTCGAAAGCGTTGCTAACAGATTTACAGTCTGCCCCCTTTGGCCGCTCGGGAAATCCTCCACGTTGGAGCTGGTGATAGGAATCGAACCTACAACCTGCTGATTACAAGTCAGCTGCTCTACCGTTGAGCCACACCAGCATATTGGCGGGAATAACAGGACTCGAACCTGTGACCCATTGATTAACAGTCAATTGCTCTACCAACTGAGCCATATTCCCGCGATATTTAATTAAGTTGGCGACCTGGAAGGGACTCGAACCCTCGACCTCCAGCGTGACAGGCTGGCATTCTAACCAGCTGAACTACCAGGCCGCGAATGGTGGGACTAACAGGGCTCGAACCTGTGACCCCCTGCTTGTAAGGCAGGTGCTCTCCCAGCTGAGCTATAGTCCCGGGAATTGGTGACCCATAGGGGAATCGAACCCCTGTTACCGCCGTGAAAGGGCGGTGTCTTGACCGCTTGACCAATGGGCCATAATTGGTGATCCATCCGCGACTCGAACGCGGGAC
>OGKD01000767.1_pt1 | contig 20389 bp, 15 predicted proteins | sample 1572371 | NCBI WGS metagenome assembly OGKD01 (sample SAMEA2582096, study PRJEB24529) | metagenome | biome: Human gut stool | place: China | collected 2011 | reverse complement strand
CGCCCATGTAGAGCATATCGGCCAGACCGCCGTTGTTCAGGATCTCGACCCACATCGGGTGCTCGAGGCCGTCACCGACAAAGTACTGCATATGGATGACGCCGCTGCCGGGGAGGTTGGCCAGGATCATGCCGAAAGCCATGGGCAGCAGGATCAGAGGCTCGAACTCTTTGACGATAGCGAGGTAGAGCAGGAAGCAGCCTACGCAGATCATCACTGCGTACAGCCAGCCGCCCGGCTCACCGAACTTGGCAAAACCGGAACTCTGGAAAATACCGACCAGAGTCTCAATAAACTGAGTCATGTTTTTCCTCCTGTGTTAAAAGGGTGCGGTGGTGTCGTTGACGCCAGCCTTGCCCCAGCCATTCTTGCCGCGGCGGACTGCCTTCAGCACATACTTGCCGTTGCCCATAGAGTAGATGGCTGCCATGATGGCTGCCACAACGTCGCCGGGGATGCCGGCCTCGACCTGCGGGGCAGCAGCCTTTGCAGGAGCGGGCGCAGCGGCCTGTTTCACAGGAGCAGCCGGTTTTGCAACAGAAGCAGCCTTGGCAGCTGCCTTCTTGCCGTTCATGGCGTCAAAGATTTTACCCTCCAGCGTGATGATAGCCATCAGCAGGACGAGGATCAGAAACACCAGCACAATACCGGTTATGGTAACGATCACATCATAACCTAAATCCATGGTCTTCCTCCTATTTACTTTTTTCTTTGCCGCCCGGGGGGCGGGCGGCAAAAAGCGATTTGAAGATATTATACAATATTTTCCGGGTCGATTCAACAACTATGAACAAAAATCATGTTGTTTTTCACGGTTCTGTGAACAGCGCTTCCCTCTCAGCGGCGGCCCATGCGGGGGGTGGCGTCCATGAAGCCGGTCTCCAGCTTGTCACCCAGACGCAGGCTCATGGCCGTACCCAGCGCGACACAGTTGACGGGGTCAGGCGAGACGGTCACTTCCACCTTCAGCTCCTGGCTCAGGTACTCAGGCAGGCCGTGGAGCTGTGCGCCGCCGCCGGTGAGGACGACGCCGTTGCGGTAGATGTCGCCGGCCAGCTCCGGAGGAGTCTTCTCCAGCACCTGATGGGCGGCGGTGCCGATCTGCTCGCTCAGGCGCATGACCGGCTCGTAGAGGTCGGCGGTGGAGACATTGACACGCACGGGCAGGCCGGTGAGCAGGCTGCGGCCCTTGATCTCCATGGTCTCGTTGAAATCTGCCTTCTGGGGGCAGCAGGCCACGTTCTTTTTCAGGTTCTCAGCGGTGCGCTGGCCGATGGCGATGCTGAACTTGTTGCGCACGAACTTCAGGATCTCTTCGTCGTAGTGGTTGCCGGCCACGCGGACGCTGGTGGCCTTGACCTTGCCGCCGAGGCTCAGCACGGCGATGTCGGTGGTGCCGCCGCCGATGTCGATGATCATCCGGCCATCCGGCACGGTGATGTCGATGCCGGAGCCGAGAGCTGCGGCGATAGGCTCATCAATGAGGTAGACCTGACGCGCACCGGCAGCCATGACGGCCTCCACCACAGCGTCGCTCTCGATGCCGGTGATGGCGGCAGGCACACAGACGGCCACACGGGGTTTGACCATGTGGGAGCTGTAGACCTGATTGACGAAGCGGCAGATGAGCTCCCGGGTCATGGTGTGGTCGCTGATGACGCCATCCTTCAGCGGGAAGATGGCGGAGATGTAGTTGGGCGTGCGGCCCACCATTGCAAGGGCCTTGTCGCCGGCCTCAAGCACGCAGTTCTTGCGGGTATCCACCGCCACCACGCTGGGCTGGTTGAGCACGACGCCCTGCCCCTCCTGCGCGATGATGATGGTCGTCGTACCAAGATCGATACCGATGTCGTTCTGTGCCATAGTTGTGATATTTCCTTTCTCTGCTGCCCATTCTCTATTTCCATCGCCCATCTCCGGGCGCGGGTCATCAAAACACATTATAGTATAACACAGGTGTATCCAAAAAGAAACCCTTAAAGGTTCTCCTGCTCCGGCGGCAAGGCTTCTGCCAGCAGGGCGGCCAGGCCGCTGTAGCGCAGGTTCTGGCGGATATTGGACATCATCCGGTTCACCACGTCCCGCCGGCCCACCACGATGCAGAGCTTCCGCCCGCGGGTGACGCCGGTATAGAAGAGGTTGCGGTAGCACAGGCGGGGCGGCACCTGTGCCGCCGGGAGGATGACCGCCGGGAACTCGCTGCCCTGGCTTTTGTGTACCGTGATGGCATACGCAATTTCCAGCTCGTTGAGGTTCTCCGCCGGGTAGACCAGCCGCCGGTCGTCCATCCGCACCACCATGGAGCGGCTGCGCACGTCGATGGACTCCACGATGCCGATGTCGCCGTTGTAGGCACCCACACCCTGTTCCCCGCCAATGCGCTGCCATGTGATCTCGTAGTTATTGCGTACCTGCATCACTTTATCCCCCATCCGGAAGACCCGGGCCGCGCTCTGCAGCTCCGGCTTGCCCTTCTTTGGCGGGTTGAGCATGGCCTGCAGCTCCGCGTTGAGGGCCTGGGTGCCGGTGGGGCCAAGCTTCGTGGGGCAGAGCACCTGAATATCCTTCACCGGGTCAAACTGGTAGCTGCGGGGCAGACGGGTGGTCACAAGGTCGCAGACCAGTTTCTGGGCCGCGTCGCCGTCGGCTTCGAGGAAGAAGAAATCGTCCGTCTTTCCGCCCTTTTTCAGCGGTTCGCCCGAGATGATGTGGTGGGCGTTCTCCACGATGAGGCTCTGAGCGGCCTGCCGGAATATCTCGTTGAGACAGACCGTCGGCACCAGCCCGGAGCGGATGGTCTCGCCGAGGATATTGCCCGGGCCGACGCTGGGCAGCTGGTCGGCGTCGCCTACCATAATAATACGGCAGCTGTACCGCAGTGCCGCAATGAGGGCCTGGAACAGCTTGACATCCACCATACTCATCTCGTCGAGGATAACGACGTCGCACTTGAGCAGGTTCTTGTCATTGTGGATGAAGCTGACCACACCGCCGGTGTAGTCCACTTCCAGCAGGCGGTGGATGGTGGAGGCTTTCCGGCCCGTCAGCTCGCTCAGACGCTTGGCGGCGCGGCCTGTGGGAGCGCAGAGGGCTACCCGTTCGGCCTCGTTCTCGAGCAGCTGCAGGATGGCGTTGACCGTGGTGGTCTTGCCGGTGCCGGGGCCGCCGGTGAGGACAAGGCAGTTCTCGGTCATGGCCTTACGGATGGCTTCCTTTTGGAGCGGCGCGTAAGCAAAGCCCTGCGCCAGTTCCAGTATTTGGATGTTCTTGTCGAGGCCGTGGGCCGTCTGCTTCCCGCGCTTGGTCAGCATGGCCAGACGGTCGGCGATGTCCTGCTCTGCAGCCAGCAGGTCCGGCAGATAAATATACGGTGTGCCGTCGAACATCCGCACCGCCAGTTTCCCGGTCTGGATGCAGCTGTCCAGCGCCGCCGCCAGCTTTTCGGGGGGCTGGTGGATGAAGTTCGACGCCGTTTCCAGCAGCTGTGCCCGGGGCAGACAGGTGTGGCCGTTGCCGGCGTTGTGACGCAGGGTGCGCAGAAGGGCGGCTTCCAGCCGCTGGGTGCAGTCCCCTGCCATCTGGTAATACTGGGCGATGCTGTCGGCGTGGCGGAAGTCCAGCTGCAAAGGTTCGCCGCAGAGCAGGTAGGGGTTCTGCTGGATGGCCTGCATGGCCCCCGGCCCGAAGGTGCGGAAGACTTCCATCGCCCGGCGGGGGCTGATCTCGAACTGAGCCAGATAGGCGATGAGTTCCCGCATTCCGAACATCCTCTTGAACTCCTGCTGGATGCGGTCGGCCTTGTCCGCCGAGATGCCCGGGATGAGGGTGAGCTGGGCGGGGTCGTTGGCGATAACTTCCAGCGCCGCCGCGCCGAATTTGTCAATGATCTTATCCGCCGTCCGAGCCCCGATGTAGGGCAGCGACCGGCTGGCGAGGAAGGCGTAGACGGCCTCGAGGTCTTTGGGCATATCCGTCTCGCACTCCTGTGCGTGGAACTGTCGGCCATAGGTAGCGTGGTTCTCGTACCTGCCCCGGCAGACGACGCTTTCGCCCGCGTGGAGTTCTCCCACCACGCCGCACACAACGGTAACGACACCGCCGCCCGACACCTCGAACACGGTGTAGCCGTTGTCCTCGTTCAGGTAGATGATGTCCTCTACCGTGCCTTCCAGCCGTTCCAGCTCCTGCTCCATCGTCCCGCCTCCTCGTTTTGACACAACTATATATAGTATAGCGGTTTTGGAGGGATTTGTAAATACAACAAAAGCTCCCCCGAAGGGGAGCTGTAGAGATACATTTATTTTGCCAGCAGTTCATTGCGGGTAAGCCCATTCAAAACCATCGTCAGTCCGCCGTTTACTTCCGTCAGGCGGAAAGAGGCATCCTCGCCGCCTGCTGCGGCCAGAGCGTCCGTGCTGAGGGTCTGCTCACCGCCGTTCCAGCGCAGGCAGAGCTGGCGGATGCCGTTCTGGCGTAGGTCGCTGACGCGGCCTTCCAGCAGGCAGTCACTGCCGCCTGCATCTACTATCAGCAGAGCGCCCTCTTCCAGATAGCAGGCCGACACGCTGTCGGTAGGCGTCCCTTCCGGGACGGCGATGCGCACGCCGCCCCATCCGCTGACGTCAGCGTCTACCCAAACCACGCCGTTCTCCTCCGAGGCGGGCAGTGGGGTGGCATCCTTGCTGTAGTCCTCCATGACCTTACCGGTGTTATCCTTACGGGTCAGGATACCGGTAAAGTCCTTCGAAAGAAGGTCGTCGTTGGAAATTTCGCCATTCTTGCCGCCGATGGACACGTCACCGCCTGCTTCAGTAGTTACTTTAGCGTTGCCCTCGATAACAATGTCGATGGCGTCGCCCATCTTATTATTGGTATTGCCGCCACCAATGCCTGCAGCACCATTTCCACCCTTGGCAGTCACATTCGCATCACCCTTGATGTAGATATGCTCACCATTTCCAGCCTTGTCATCACGCGGGGCATATCCGCTGCCGCCGCCGATACCTGCCGCTCCACCGCCTGAATCGCTGGTAACGCTACCGCCGGTTGCGATAACCGTGCCTCCCTCGATGGTGATGTCACTGCCCTTGCCAACATTACCATACCGACCACTGAAACCGCCGCCGATACCGGCACCGGCTGCTTCGGCGTCGCCGCCGCCGGTAGCTTCCACATAGGTCTTGTCACCGCTGATGGTGATGTTGCTGCCATTGCCGCCAATGCCGCTGCCGCCGCCAATGCCTGCACCCTGTGCACCACCGTTGGCTGTTACATGAGCGCCATCGCTGATGGTAATGTTTTCGCCAGCACCCATTGCACCGCCGCCGATGCCAGCGCCATACTTGCCGCCGTTGGCGTTCACTACAGTATCTTCACCGCTGATAGAGATATTGGTGCCGCCTTTGCCATAACCTCCGCCGATGCCTGCACCCTGACATCCACTGGTGCCGTCCGGCTTCCGGCTGCCGTTGGCCGTGACATTGCCGCCGGTGATTTTGATGTCAGTTCCGCTGCCGTTAAAACCGCCACCAATGCCAGCCGCACCGCCGTTTCCTGCTTCGTTGTTGTTGCATCCGCCGGTCGCTGTGATAGTACCGCCAGTAATCTCAATGTTACTGCCGCTGTTGTTTTTTGCTCCTCCAATACCTGCACCTTGTGCGCCGCCAGTCGCCGTCAGAGAGCCTTTTTCGCCAGTATCATCCTTAATGGTCAGTGTCCCCTTAGAGTCGCTGTTGTTCTTCTCGACGCCTGCGTGGTTAGCGCCGCTCTTCAGCTCGTTCTTGCCGTCCAGCTCCAGCCGGACGTTGCCGTCGCCTTCTACCTTGAGGGCGGCGTCTTTGTCCGACTTGATGCTGACGTCCTTGAGGGTCACGTCAGAGGTCTGCCCCCCCCCCCGATTTGATCGTAACGGTGTTCTTTTCAGACTTGCCGGTGATGACAGTGTCGGTGTCCCGCACCGTTTCCTTATCACCCTGAGTGACCTTATTATAGGACTTTCCATCCTCTTCTCCGTCTGCTTCGACGGTGATGCTGCCCTCGGAAATGTCCCACGTCTTTGCATAGACCGGCAGGCCAGAAGTTACCACGATACCCGCAATGACTGCCGCAGCAACTCCGCGCCGGAGCGTATTTTTCAGTCTCATCGTATCTCTCCTTTACATCTTGGCTGCCCCGCAGGCTCTCTCCCTGCACCGGCGGCGTATTTATGTTTCGAAGATACAACTTCTGCCACATTTTGTCAAGATTTATTGCTGAAATACAACAAAAGTAGCCCTCTCAGGCGCTTACGCGCCAGCTCCCCCAAAGGGGGCAACAACGACGACCGCCGCCAGCGGCGGAAACAGGGAGGAGCTGTTGGGGCAGCGGCCAGCAAGACGCAAGCGGAGCGCAGCGGATGCTGGGAGCCGCAACCCGGGTGCGAAGCACCACTGGCGTGCCGGGCAACTCTGCGCTGACCGCTGAAAGCTCAATATGGCGTAAAAAATAGTGCCCTGCTACAGAGGGCAGCAGCTTCTAGACAAGAGCACTTTGTCAAGCTGCTGTGAATCTCTGTAGCAGGGCACTACTGTTTCCGATAAAATCAAACTTTGCTCGTCCCGCGTGGGCCTGACCGGCCTGCCAAAGGCTCTCCCTCTGGGAGAGCTGGCGAGCGGAGCGAGACTGAGAGGGCAAGGATGCTACAGAAAAGCAAAAAGCACAGCGATAGCACCGCTCTGACAAAAGCCAGTGCCTATCGCTGTGCAGATACTCTTGGGAAGTGAGCTTGCCCTCTCCGTCATTGCTTCGCAATGCCACCTCTCCCAAAGGGAGAGGCTTGAGCGAAGTTCCCCTCAGTCCTCCACCCGCGCTGCGGCAAGCTCCTTCGTCAGCCGCTTGCGCACTGCAAAGTACGCCGGGATGAGGAAGAAGCAGGCGAAGAACCATGCCACAGGGTTGGCGATGCAGGCCGCAAAGTAGCCCCAGAGCGGCACGAACCAGAAGCCCACCATGGCACGGGCGACCATCTCGGCCACGCCCGCGAACATGGCAAGGCCGGAATAGCCCAGGCCCTGGATGGTGTAGCGGTAGATGATGAGGACGGCCAGCGGGATGTAGAACACGCTGTTCCAGAAGATGAAGCTGCGGGCATTCGCCATGATCTCCACCTCGCTGCTCTCGAGGAAGAGGCTGATAAGCGGCACATCCAGCACACGCAGGATGAGGAAGGATGCCACGCTGTAGACGCAGCCAATGCCCAGCGCGGTATTGACGCCCCGGTCCACACGCTTGAGGTCGTGAGCGCCCATATTCTGGCTGGCGTAGGTGGTCATGGCGGTGCCGATGCTCTCCAGCGGCACGCTGAGGAACTGGGCGGCCTTGCTGCCTGCGGTCTGCGCGGCCACGATGCTGCTGCCCAGACCGTTCACCGCGCCCTGCAGCACGACGCTGCCGATGGCGGTGATGCTGCACTGCAGGCCCATAGGGATGCCCATGTTGCAGAGCTTGAGGCAGTGGCTGGCGCTCAGACGGCCCTCTTCCCTGCTCCATTTCAGCTCCGGGTAGTGGTGGCCGATGTAGATGAGACTGCCGATGCCCGCCACCGCCTGACTGAACACGGTGGCGAAGGCCGCACCGAACGCCCCCATCCGGAAGGTGAGGATGCAGAGCAGGTCGAGGCCGATGTTCAGCACACTGGCCACCAGCAGGAAGTACAGTGGCCGCTTGCTGTCACCCAGCGCGCGCATGAGGGCGCTGGTGACGTTGTACAGCAGGGTGAAGGGGATGCCACAGAAGATGGTGCGGATGTAGATATCCGCGATGTCGATGATGTTGTCGGGGGTGTTGGTCCAGACCAGCACCGCCCGGGTCAGGGCCACCGTCACCACCGTGAGCACGACGGCGAAAAAGAGGCTCAGCCAGACGGTATTGGCGGTGTAGCGCCGCATCTCTCTGTAGTCCTTCGCGCCGAAGGTCCACGAGATGGGGATGGAGAAGCCGCAGGCGATGCCGTTGACGAAGCCCAGCACCAGATAGTTCAGGCCGCCCACGCTGCCCACCGCCGCCAGCGCATCCACGCCCACGAAGCGGCCCACGATGATGGTATCCGCCAGATTGTAGAACTGCTGGAACAGACTGCCCAGCATCAGCGGCACCGCAAAGGCAAGGATGAGCTTGAGCGGGCTGCCCTGTGTCATGTCTTTTGTCATACAAAGCCCCTCCCCGGGCGGTCACTTAACATTTCTTTGCCAAATTTTTACCGACAAAAACGCCCTGCCGGACGAGGGGCAGGACGTTTTGCGTTTCATGAGTGGTATTATACTCAGCTCATCGTGATTTTGCAAGGGGTTTTTCTCAGATTTCTTCGTACAACATTGCTATTTTCTATCGGTGGTTTTTGGTGATTGTGCGCAGGGGGCGGCAGGGCTGCCCCTGCGCAGGGCCCTCCTGCTGCACTCCCTCTCAGCCCACGCTCTCAACCTTCATAATCGAAATCCCATGCAGAGTCATAATATGCGGAGTCATAAAAGGGATCCCACCCCACAAATTATCGTCGCTGCTCCCTATCCATTTTCTTGTCTCCCAATTTCCTCTCAAATCCGGCGGCTGACTGTCCCTTATCCATTTTCTCGTCTCCCAATCTCCTCTCAAATCCGGCGGCTGACTGTCATCCTTGCCCGGCTTCCACACCCAGTCACCCTGACTGTCCGTTACCCATCCGCCTGTTTCCGGCTGCTGGGTGCTTGTCTCCGGCTGCTGGGTGCTTATTTCCGGCTGCTGGGCCGTGGTGGAGTCGTCCGGCGAGAGAGTCGTGAGCCCGCTGAGGTCACCGACGGAGGGGGCCGGGTCGTCCTTCTTGCTGTCCTGCTTCCCGCCCGCGAGCTTCACGATGTTACCGGTAAATGTCTTCCACACCGTCTGGTCGGAGGCGGGCTGCTTCGGCTGCTGGGCCGTGGTAAGGCTGTCCGGCGAAAGAGTCGTCAGCCCGCTGAGGTCACCGACGGTACCCGTTCCCGGCTGAGTCAGCTCGGGCAGTCCGCTCAGGGAGCCGCCTTCCAGACCGGAGAGGACCGTTCCCCATTGCTCTTTCTCCTGCTTGCGGCGGGCGATTGCCTCCTCCACCCGGGCAGTCTCCTGCGCTTTCTGCTCCTCATCGCCAACGCGGTACACGAGGATCAGTTCCTTGCCGCTTTGGCGCAGGACGGTCTCATCCGAGAATGTTTTTCTATCATATCCAGTCTGCCCGACAACATGGAATTGATAACGCCCCTCATGGGACAGCTCGAGTTCGAACGCACCATTCAAGCCGACCAAGTCTTTGATCCGGGCCAGCGGAATGACCGCCTCCATCTCCCGCCCTTCCCCATCAAGGAACCGGATGCGAAGCTCATGGACCTCCTTTGCAAGCTCCCGCAGCGAGTCGCCTGTCATCCGAAAGAGTGTGCCATGGGCATCGAAACTCAGGACCTTGTTGACCGGGTCATACTCCGCCGTGGCCACATTCCCAAGCTCCTGTGTGCCATCCGGATGGGTGATCACGCCGACGGTCTCGTACATCTGCTTCACACGGTCCGGCACCTCGCCGACCTGCACGCTTGGGGTGTCGTCCTCGTCGTCGTCCTCGTCGTTCTCAGTATCATCGGGTTGTTCCGGCTTGTCCGGCTACTCCGGTTGGGAGGGCGTCCGCCGGTCGTAGCTGTAGTCCTCCATCTTCTTCCCGTCGGGGTCGTAGCGGGTCAGACTGCCGCCCGTCACCTTGTGGTCGTCGTTAGAGAGGGCGTCATTGGGGATCTCGCCGACTATGCCGCCGCCGATGGCCGCAGTTTCGCCGCCGGTGCTTGCGCCTGCCTTGGCCTCCACCTCAGCGTCGCCGGAGATGATGATGTGATTGGGATTGCTGGGCGGCGCATCCGGGGCTATCTCAGACCACGCACCCGCGCCGTCGCCAATGCCTGCCGCGCCGGGGCGGGGGTCGCCGCTGTAGCTGCCGCCCGTGGCCGACACCTTGCCGCCGGAGATTTCGATGTCGCGGCCCGGGCCGTACACACCGCCGCCGATACCGGCAGCACCCTCACCGCCCACGGCTTCTACCGTGCCGCCGGTGATCTCGATGTTTCCGGCACCGCTTTCGTAGCCGCCGCCGATGCCTGCGCCGCCGCCTTCGCCGCCCTTGGCGGTGAGGGAGCCTTTGGTGTCGTTGTCGTCCTTGATGGTCAGCTTGCCGGAGGACTCATTGCCGTTCTTCTCAAGACCCGCATTGTGGCTGCCGCTCTTCAGCTCGTTGGCGCCGTCCAGCTCGATGGCGGCATCGTGGTCACCCTGCACGGTGACGGCGGCTTTGCCCGCATCGACTGGGCTGTCACCGCTGCTATCCACCTCGGTCTTGCCGCTGCCATCCACCTCGGTCTTGCCGCTGTCATCCACCTCGGTCTTGCCGCTGACGTCAATTTTCAGGTCGTCGAAGGTGACGTCCACGTTGCCCTCGGAGGTGTCGATGGTGACGGTGTTCTTATCCGACTCGCCGGTGATGACGGTCTCCCCCTCATCCTTCTCGAAATCCTTTTCACCCTGCTTGACATTGTTATAGTTTCCGCTTTCATCGCTCGCACCTTTGACCGTAATGTCGCCGTCGGCGATGTTCCATGTTTTCGCATAGGCCGGAATGCCGGAACTCACCACGATGCCCGCGATGACGGCGGCGGCCACGCCCCGCCGGAGTGCGCTCTTCAGTCTCATAGTACATCTCCTTTCGTTTTGTGTATCATGCAATGCCGTCGATGCGGCTCAGGCTCTCCTTTGAGGGGCTTATGAGATGCTCCAAGTCCTCCGGCAGCCAGATCTTTATCTCACCCTGGGTATCCGGCAGGTCGTCCCAGTCGTCACCAAGGTCGGTATAGCTCCGCAGGTCACTCTCCAACAGATTGGTATACTTTGTGCCATCCGGGACGGTGGTTTCCAGCAGGAAAAGCCGTGGCTTATCCTCCTCGGGAGCGATGGCCTCAAATCGGGAAGCCAGCTGTTTCAGGGACTCCTCAAGCCCGATTCTCGGCGTTTCCGTTCTCGCAGGCTCGAGCCACCAATCCAAACTCGGGAGATCGTCCCTTTTTTTCGCGAGTTGGAAGTCCATCATATCCAGCTCTTGTTTCAGGGACTCGTCATGCCCGATTCCCGGCGTTTCCTCTCTCGCAGGCTCGAGCCACCAATCCAAACTCGGGCGGTCGTCCCTTTTTTTCGCGAGTTGGAAGTCCATCATATCCAGCTCTTGTTTCAGTAATTCGTCGCGTTCACGTCTGAGCTCTTCACTCGTTTTTTGCTCTACCCCTTCGTGGGTCAATATCAGCCGCTCCTGCGGCTCTGGCGTCTGCACCGGCACCCACTCCTGATAGCGCTCCGACAGGTCGTCCCGCGTCTCGCCGTCCAGCCGGAGGCTGATGTCCTCCCTGTTCTGCTTCAGCTCCACGTCAGCGTCCTCGCCCGCCGCGTCGGCCATCTTGTCCACGCTATAGTGGGTCATGGTGTCCTCATAGCGGAAGAAGATGTCCTCCACGCCGTCCTCCCGGAGGCTGGAGATGTCGGTGGTGACGGTGGAGCGGGGAGCGGCGCTCTCAATAAGCACCACACCCCCCGGGGTGAGGACCTCTCCGGCGTCGCCGGCCATGGGGTCGGTGCTGCTCTCCGCGACCACCGCAGGGTCCAGCCACTGGACAACTCCGACGCTGCCGGCCTTTACGCTGCCGACCATGGGGTCGGTGCTCTCAATAATGGCCAAAGCAGAATCCAACCGCTGGATGGTGACCCGGCTGGAAAAGAAGCCGTTGACCACCATGCCGCCGGGCAGGGGTTCGGGAGCGTTCTCCTGCACCGGGGGCGGGACGTCATCATCATCGTCGTCCTCGTCGTCGTCCGGCTGGGGCTTGGGGGTGGAGGTGTAGTCGTAGCCCATCCCCTCCATCACGGTGCCGTCCGCGTTCAGACGGGTCAGCCGTCCTCCCGTCACCTTATGTTCATCGTCAGAAAGGTTCTCCGTGGGTACTTCGCCGTAGCTGCCGCCGATGGCCGGGGCCTTGGCGTCCGTCATCTGGCTTCCCGCCTTGGCCGTCACCTCGGCGTCGCCGCAGATGTAGAGGTCTCCCGGGTTCGGGTCGTCGGTGTCGTCCGACGCGCGGCCTGCTCCGTCGCCGATGCCTGCCGCGTTGCTCCCGCCCACAGCCTTGACCGCGCCGCCCCGGATGGTGATGCTGCTGCCGGCGCTCTCCTTTCCGCCGCCGATGCCTGCGCCGCCTTCGCCGCCTTCGGCAGTGAGGGAGCCGTCCTTGCCCTTGTCATCCTTGATGGTCAGCTTGCCAGAGATGGTTTCGCCATCTTCAGACATTTCATCGTTCTTCTCAAGACCCGCATGATAGCCGCCGCTCTTCAGCTCGTTTTTGCCGTCCAGCTCGATGGTGGCATCGCCGCCGCCCTGCACGGTGACGGCGGCTTTGCTCTCCCGGGCAGGGCCGTCACCGCTGCCATCCCCCTCCTTCTTGCCGCTGACGTCAATTTTCAGGTCGTCGAAGGTGACGTCCACGTTGCCCTTGGAGGTGTCGATGGTGACGGTATGCTCCTTCGACTTGCCGGTGATGACGGTCTCCCCCTCATCCTTCTCGAAACCCTTGTCGCCCTGCTTGACCTCGTTATAGTTTCCGCTTTCATCGCTCGCACCTTTGACCGTAATGTCACCGCTAGCGATGTCCCATGTTTTCGCATAGACCGGGATGCCGGAACTCACCACGATGCCTGCGATGACGGCGGCGGCCACGCCCCGCCGGAGTGCGCTTTTCAGTCTCATAGTACGTCTCCTTTCGTTCTGTGTATCATGCAATGCCGTCGCTACGGCTCAGGCTCTCCTTTAAGATGCTTATTTCTTTGGGCTGCCCCAAGTCCTCCGGTATCCAGATCTTTATCTCCCCCTGGGTATCCGGCTGGTCGTCCCAGTCGTCACTAAGGTCGGTATAGCGCCGCAGGTCACTCTCCAACGGATTGATATACTTTTTGCGCTCCGTGCCGGAGGGTTCGACCAGAACGAGCAGTGGCTTCTTATCCTCCTCGGGAGCGATGTCCTCAAATCGGGAAGCCAGCTGTTTCAGTGACTCGTCAAGCATCCCCGGCGTTTCCTCTCTCGCAGGCTCGAGCCACCAATCCAAACTCGGGAGGTCGTCTCTTTTCTCGATTTGGAAGATTCTCTCCTGCCTCAGGGACTCGTCCAGTTCACGTCTAGCCTCTTCGCGTTCACGTCTGAGCTCTTCACTCGTTTTTTGCTCTACCCCTTCGTGGGTCAATATCAGCCGCTCCTGCGGCTCTGGCGTCTGCACCGGCACCCACTCCTGATAGCGCTCCGACAGGTCGTCCCGCGTCTCGCCGTCCAGCCGGAGGCTGATGTCCTCCCTGTTCTGCTTCAGCTCCACGTCAGCGTCCTCGCCCGCCGCGTCGGCCATCTTGTCCACGCTATAGTGGGTCATGGTGTCCTCATAGCGGAAGAAGATGTCCTCCACGCCGTCCTCCCGGAGGCTGGAGATGTCGGTGGTGACGGTGGAGCGGGGAGCGGCGCTCTCAATAAGCACCACACCCCCCGGGGTGAGGACCTCTCCGGCGTCGCCGGCCATGGGGTCGGTGCTGCTCTCCGCGACCACCGCAGGGTCCAGCCACTGGACAACTCCGACGCTGCCGGCCTTTACGCTGCCGACCATGGGGTCGGTGCTCTCAATAATGGCCAAAGCAGAATCCAACCGCTGGATGGTGACCCGGCTGGAAAAGAAGCCGTTGACCACCATGCCGCCGGGCAGGGGTTCGGGAGCGTTCTCCTGCACCGGGGGCGGGACGTCATCATCATCGTCGTCCTCGTCGTCGTCCGGCTGGGGCTTGGGGGTGGAGGTGTAGTCGTAGCCCATCCCCTCCATCACGGTGCCGTCCGCGTTCAGACGGGTCAGCCGTCCTCCCGTCACCTTATGTTCATCGTCAGAAAGGTTCTCCGTGGGTACTTCGCCGTAGCTGCCGCCGATGGCCGGGGCCTTGGCGTCCGTCATCTGGCTTCCCGCCTTGGCCGTCACCTCGGCGTCGCCGCAGATGTAGAGGTCTCCCGGGTTCGGGTCGTCGGTGTCGTCCGACGCGCGGCCTGCTCCGTCGCCGATGCCTGCCGCGTTGTTCCCGCCCACAGCCTCGATGGTGCCGCCCCGGATGGTGATGTTGCTGCCAGTGCTCTCGATGCCTCCGCCGATGCCTGCGCCGCCGAAGCCGCCCTCAGCGGTCAGCGCGCCTTTGGTATCGTTGTCGTCCTTGATGGTCAGAGTGCCTTTCGACTCGTGTTCGTTCTTCTCAAGACCCGCATTATAACCGCCGCTCTTCAGCTCGTTGTCGCCGTCCAGTTCGATGGTCGCATCGTGGTCGCCCTGCACGGTGACAGCGGCTTTGCTCTCCTGGGCAGGGCTGTCATCGCTGCCATCCCCCTCCTTCTTGCCGCTGACGTCGATCTTCAGGTCGTCGAAGGTGACGTCCACGTCGCCCTTGGAGGTGTCGATGGTGACGGTGTTCTTATCCGACTCGCCGGTGATGACGGTGTTGGTGTCGTCCTTGTCGATGGTCTCGCCCTGTGAGACCTTGTTCTTTCCTTCGGCGTCGCCCGCTTTCACGGTGATGTCGCCGTTGGCGATGTCCCACCGGGCCGCATAGGCCGGGATGCCGGAACTCACCACGATGCCCGCGATGACGGCGGCGGCCACGCCCCGCCGGAGTGCGCTCTTCAGTCTCATAGTCCGTCCTCCTTTGGTCTGTTCGTCTTTTGAAGAATCAGCCTTTTTCGATACAAGCTTACCAAAAAATCCGGAGAATGTAAATAAAAACTGCGCGAATCGTGGTGTTTTCGGCGTGAATGGCGCAAAAAAGCCCTCCCGAGCGGGGAGGGCCATAGCCTGTCTTATTCAGAGTAGTGCGCCAAAAACTGCTTGGTGCGCTCCTCCTGGGGGTGGTCGATGAGCTGGCGGGCCGGGCCTTCCTCCACCACGACGCCGCCGTCCATGAACAGGATGCGGTCGGCCACGTCCCGGGCGAAGTGCATCTCATGGGTGACGATGATCATGGTGGTCTTTCGGTCGGCGAGGTCCCGCAGGACGCGGAGAACTTCGCCGGTCAGCTCCGGGTCAAGGGCGCTGGTGGGCTCATCGAAGCAGAGGATGTCCGGGTGGAGCGCCAGTGCGCGGGCGATGGCCACCCGCTGCTGCTGACCGCCGGAGAGCTGGTGGGGGTAGTGGCCTGCCCGCTCCGACAGGCCCATCTGGGCCAGCAGGTCACGGGCCTGTGCTTCCAGCTGGGCGTGGATGGCCTTTTTGTTGGCCTTGTAGTCGGGCTGCTCCTTTGCCAGAAGCTCCCCCGCCAGCATCACGTTTTCCAGCGCGGTGTACTGGGGGAAGAGGTTGAAGTTCTGGAACACGAGGCCGAAGTGGAGGCGCTTTTTCCGCACCTCGCTCTCCCGCTGGGTGGCAGGGTCGGCGGCGTCCCACATGGTCTCGCCGTTCACCCTGATGACGCCGGTGTCGGGACGCTCCAAAAAGTTCAGGCAGCGCAGCAGCGTCGTCTTGCCCGAGCCGGACGAGCCGATGATCGCCAGCGCCTCGCCCTGTTCCAGTGTGAGCGAGATGTCCTTGAGAACTTTCGTCTCGCCGAAATTCTTCCCGATGCCAGAGGCTTCGAGTAATGCCATAATTCAGTATCCTCCTTAGCAGCGGAAATAGTCCATCTTTTTCTCGGCCCAGTCCAGCAGCAGGGTGAGTGCGCCGACAAAGACGAGGAAGAAGATCGCGGTGGAGAACAGCGGCCAGATGAGGCCCTTGGCGCTGTACTCCTTCGCCATCATGATGATCTCCTTGTTGGCGATGACATTCGCCAGCGAGGTATCCTTCACCAGCGTGATGACCTCGTTGCCCATCGGGGGCAGGATGCGCTTGACGACCTGCAGGAGCGTGACCTTGAAAAAGATCTGGCTCCTGGTCATGCCAAGCACCTGACCGGCCTCGGTCTGGCCTTTCGGCACAGCCTCGATGCCGCCGCGGTAGATCTCAGAGAAGTAGCAGGCGTAGTTGATGGCGAAAGCCACCACCGCCGCCACCAGACGGCCCGATGAGCCGGAGGGCCAGGGGTTGGTCATGCCCAGCAGGCCGGGGCCAAGGTAGATGACGATGATCTGGAGCATCAGCGGCGTACCGCGGATGACCCACACGAAGGTCTTGACGACGCCCCGCAGCGGTGCGCACCGGCTCATGGAGCCAAAGGCCACCACAAGGCCCAGCGGCAGCGAAAACAACAGGGTCAGAAAGAACAGCTCACAGTTGAGCGCGAATGCGCCGGTCAGACGCTCCAAAATCACAGTCACAGAATCACTACACCTATCCGTTTATAATGTAAGTTACTCAGCCAGAGTCAGGCCGTACTTGTCAGCCAGAGTCTGCATGGTGCCGTCAGCCTTCAGCTCGTCGAAAGCGTTGTCCACAGCCTCGGCCACGTCGCTGCCCTTGCGGAAGGCCACGCCGTACTCCTCGACGTTCAGCTCATCCACCATCTTGAGGTTTGCGTAGTCGGTACCCTCGCCGATCATGGCAGAAGCCAGAGTCAGGTCGAGGATGGCGGCGTCAGCAGTGCCAGCGGCGACTTCCATCAGGCAGTCGGTCTGAACAGCCTTGGAGATGAAATCAGCCTGAGACAGGTCGGCGTTCTCGGTGATGGTGGTCTCACCGGCAGAGCCGGCCTCGGCCACCACGGTCTTGCCGATGAGGTCGGCGGTGGAGGTGTAGTCGGTACCGTCCTTCACCACGACGACCTGGGCGTTCTTGACGTAGGGCTTGGTGCAGGCCATGTTCTCCTCGCGGTCATCGGTGAGGGTCAGGCCGTTCCAGATGCAGTCGATGCTCTTTGCAGCCAGCTCGGTCTCCTTGGTGTCCCAGTTGATCTCCACGAACTCCGGCTCGACACCCAGCTTCTCACAGACAGCGGTGGCCAGCTCGGTATCGAAACCGGTGAAGTTGCCGTCGGCGTCGGTGTAGTTCATCGGCTCATAGACGGTGTAGCCGATGACCATCTTGCCGTTGGACTGGATATAAGCCAGGTCGCTGTCAGCGGCCACGGAGCTTGCCGGGGCGGCAGAGGCGGCAGCAGAAGAAGCAGCTGTGGAAGTGGATGCAGAGCCGCCGCAGGCGGCAAGGCTCAGTGCCATCGCACCGGCCAGAAAAGCGGATACCAGACGTTTCATATACAAATTCCTCCTTTAGAAGCAGTGCTTCAGAAGCGGCGCTTCGTTTTACCGCTTTACCATGCTAAATTGTTAAACTGTGACTATAGAATAGCGCGTTTTGCCCCGTTTTGCAAGAGGAAAACCGATTTTTTCGCGTTTTGCCCGCAGACCGCCCCTTTCCGATAGGGTTTTCGGTGTATTTGTACAAAGGACAGGGTGCTCCGCAAGGCGCAAAAATCCCCCTCGGGGAGTCTCTCCGAGGGGGATGCTGTCCGTTTTTCTTATCTTCCCGCCGCAGGAGCGTCAGCTTCTTTCCGGGATGTCGCCTACCATGATGACGAAGAGCCTGGGGTTGCCGTTCTCATCCTTCCACCTTCCGAAGCCGACCCGGTAGCTGGATGCGAGGAAGCTGATAGTGGTCCAATTCTTCTCATTCGGTTCCGGCAGTACCGGTCTGTAGTCGTTACAGAGGTCGATGGCCTGCTTGACGGGGTCGTCCGAGCCTCTGTCCGCTCCAAAGTAGAAGATGACCTGTTTGTTGGCGGTGCCGGGGGCGATGCCGATGGTATCCAAGAGAGCTTTGCGAGGCTCAGGACCGCAAGAGTGGTAATTGCCCCACTTCAATTTGTTAATGAGAAGAGTGCTTCCATCCTCAGAGCTCACGTGTGTGTACCTCTCCGCCGCCTCACTCAGCTGCGGGTCGGCCTCGCAGGTGATGTTTACGCCACGCTGTACATTTATGATGTCTGCCAGAGCCTCGGCCCGGAGGGTGTCCTCCGGCTTTACTGATGTGTGATAAAGAAGTAATAGAAGTGTAAAAAATTTTGCCGTTCCTATCCGGCACTTGCGCATTGTGTCGGATAGGTCGGGCGGTTATTCGGGCAAGTCCACCTTGCCAACAAAAGAATAATAAATCTCAATGTCCTGTCTGCGGGTCTTGTTCTCGTCATAGCTGCACTCATGCACAACGATTTTCTCTACAAACTCCCGCAGCAGAGTAGGGGTAAGTTCTTCAAAGCTGGTATGCCGCCGGACAACATTCATAAACTTTTCTGCGTTCACGGTGGCTTCCTGTGCTTTGGAAAGCTCCGCTTGAATAGCAGCGGCTCTTTCTTTCAGCTCCCGTTGCTCTGCTTCATAGTCTGCCGACAGCTCTGTGAAACGCTCGTCTGATATGCGCCCGGTCACGCTGTCCTCATACAGCCGCTTGAAGATAGCGGATAACTCGGCTATGCGTTTCTCGGAGGCTTCCAGTTCCTTTTTCTTGGCGGCGTTCCTGCGTTTGCCCCCGTCCTCGTTCTGCTCAATCAAGAGCTTCATAAACCGGGCTTCATGCTTTGCCGCATAGCTGGTCACTTTCCGCAGATTGGAGAGTACACCAGCGGTCAAGAGGTCGGTGCGGATAAAGTGCGCCGTACAGTCATGGGTGCGTTTCTTGTAGTTGCCGCAGATATAACAGTCCTGCTTGCGCTTGTCCGTCTGGTATCGCTGCTGATACATCACGCTGCCGCAGTCCGCACAGAACAGTATGCCGGAGAACAAACCCACTTCATCATAGCGGTTTGGGCGTTTGCGCTGTTTGCGAAGCTCCTGCACCCGTTCCCATGTTTGGGTGTCTATGATAGGCTCGTGGTGGTTCTCGAAAATCACTTGCTTTTCCGGGGGATTTTCTACACTGTGCTTGACTTTGTAAGAGAGTTTTTCTGTCTTGAAGTTTACCAGACAGCCTGTGTATTCCCGGTTTTCAAGGATATGCACAACGGTATTGGTCGCCCACTTGCACTCATAGCCGGGGTGGTAGCGGCGGGTGCTGCCCGTCCTGCGGTATTCCAGCGTCCCCGGCGTGGGGATTTGCTGCTCTGTGAGCATACGGGCTATCTTGGTCGGACCATTCCCGGCAAGACAGAGGTTGTATATCTGCTTGACTACGGGTGCAGCTTCCTCGTCAATAATGAAATTTTCGTCCTCGTCCATGAGGTAGCCATACACAGGCTTGCTTGTGATGGGCTTGCCACTCATGCCTTTTGAGCGTTTTACTGCTTTGATTTTCTTGCTCGTATCTCTCACCAGCCATTCGTTAAAGATATTCCGCAGCGGGGCAAAGTCATTGTCGCCCTGTGCGCTGTCCACTCCGTCATTGATAGCGATGAAGCGGACACCTTTCTGTGGGAAAATCATTTCCGTGTACATTCCCACTTGCAGGTAGTTTCGCCCTAACCTCGACATATCCTTTACGATAACTGTCCCGACTTTTCCGGCTTCAATGTCCGCAAGCATGGCTTGAAAACCGGGTCTTTGAAAGTTCGCACCAGAATAACCGTCGTCCGTGTACCAGCGCAGATTGGAAAAGCCGTTCTGCTTTGCATAGGTTTCAAGGATACGCTTCTGATTGGAAATGGAATTGCTTTCGCCTTGCAGCTCGTCCTCATGGGAAAGTCTTGGGTAAAGGGCGGTAATTGGTTGTTGGTTGGTCTGTCTTAACATAAAATCCTCCGTTTCCGACAGCCAGCCCCACTATTCCGTACCTTGATTGTACCACATGGGGCGGCTGTCTGTATAGCGGCAAAAGCGTCAAATCTGCTTCTTTACGGTCGGTAAAAATGACGGTTTTTCAATCAGGCTTATCACAGGTCAAATATCCGGCGGCGGCTTCTGCTTCCAGCACTTTCATCATCTTGTCAGCGGCGGTGTCGGTCGCCCCCTCCTTGAAAAAGCCAGACACCACAAGGATTGTGTTGCCTATCCTCGTTTCGGTCACGCAGTCCGGGCGGCGGGCAGGGCGTTTGTTTCTCTGGGTGTCGGTCATAGGCAAATCTCCTTTCCGGCAAGCAGCCGTTTCAGCTGTTCCATTTTTCCCTGTGCGGCGGCTTTCCTCAAATTCTCCCCGGTAAAGCAGAGAGGGGAACACATTTCAAGCAGGCGGTCATAAATCCGGGCGTGGGCGGTGTCCTCCGGGTGCTGCAATTCCTCCAGCGTGAGGTTGGTCGTCACAATCAGCGGCTTCCTGCTCCGGTAGCGGCTGTCAATCACATTGTAGACCTGTTCCAGACCGTATTCTGTGCCACGCTCCATTCCAAAATCGTCAATGATGAGCAGGGGGAAGCTGCAAAGGCGGGAAATATATTCGTTCCTGCCCTCAAAGCTGGCGGCAAGGTC
>OGKD01000763.1_pt1 | contig 20420 bp, 18 predicted proteins | sample 1572371 | NCBI WGS metagenome assembly OGKD01 (sample SAMEA2582096, study PRJEB24529) | metagenome | biome: Human gut stool | place: China | collected 2011 | reverse complement strand
GCTTGACGGCGCACAACGAGCGCCGTCAGCCAGCAAAGCTGGCACGCTCGTGCGGTTGTTTGCCCCGCGGGGGCAAACATTGCTCGCTCCCCAGTTTCGCTGCGCTCAACTGTGGCCCCGTGCTCGCAACCCCGCAATGTCCGGCCCTGCACCTACCCGTAAACGCCCGCTAACGGGACTACCCTTATTTCATCCCAACTGAGGTACCCACCATGGAAGAATTCACCCACGATTTTCTCTCGTTTCTGCCCGCGGCGCTGCTGGCGCTGGCGGCTGCCGGTGCACCCGAGGTGTACAAGCTCGCCGCCCGGCGTTTTCTGGACCGTGCAAAAAGTCACATGGCATCGTGGCTTTACATCTTGTTAGACAGCTTCCTTACGCCGGTGGCGGGCCTTTTTCGGGTACTGCTGGGCGCAGCTGCCGTCAAGTCGCTGCCGTTTGAGCTGGTGCGCGACGCCGTTTTTTTGCAATACCTGAATCTGGCTGCCGACCTGCTGGTCATCTTCTACATCTCGCTCGGCTGCTGGCGTGCGGCCCCGGTCACCCGGCTTTTGCTGCGCAGTGCCCAGAACCATCTGGATTTAGAAACAAATCAGACGATGGGACACTTTTTTGAGAACATCTTTCATGCGCTGGTCGGCCTGTTTGCGGGTATCGCCATGCTGGACCGCCTCGGCGTGCCGGTCTCCGGCCTGCTGACCGGCGCGGGTGTCGCCGGACTGGCGGTCTCGCTGGCCGCGCAGTCCACACTGAACAGCCTGATTGCAGGCATCACACTGGTGTTGGAGCGGCCCTTCGGCATTGGGGATTACATCGTGCTGGGCGACTGTGAGGGCACCGTTGAGGACATTTCCTTCCGCTCCACCCGCATCCGCAGCCCGGATAATGTCGCTATCACGATAGAAAATTCCAAAATCACAGCGGAGTACATCCAAAACTATGACCGCCGCCAGAGCCGCCTGTGGAAGTTCACGATTGGTCTGACCTACGACACCCCGCGCGAAAAAATCGAACAGCTGACCGCCGATCTGACCGCCATGCTGCAAGCCCAGCCCGACGTGCAGCCCGACGGCGTGACGATTGCGCTGGACAAATTCAACGACTACAGCATTGATCTGGCGTGCCGGGTGTACATCACCAAAGTCAATCTGCGGGATTTCATGCAGGTAAAAAACACGCTGAATCTGCATATTTTGGATTTGATGAAGGAGGAAGGCTGCGAGTTTGCCTTCCCGACGACGACGGTGGATTTGCCGGAGAGGAAGTGAGGCGGCACGCGGCAACGACCACAAAGGCTTCCCCATCGGGGGAAGCTGTCGCCGCAGGCGACTGATGAGAGCTAAGTTTCCGTGATTGCCCGTATGTGGGAAATCGCGCGGACTTTCCCCTCATCCGACCTCGGGCGGGGCCTCGGCCACCTCCCCCAAAGGGGAAGGCATTTAACGCACAAAAAATGCCCCGCTCGGCCAACCCGGGCGGGGCATTTTCATTTTACGTCGCTTCTCTCGCTGACGACCAGAATCTTATCCTCGCCGGTCTGCGTCGTCACCATGAACTCAAAATTGTACGCGGTGTCCAACTCGTAGGAAACGTACCCGTCCCCTTCTGTCAGGATGTAATCCAGCTTGATCTGCGGCTTGACGCGGTCATAATCGACGTACACGTCGCCGATGTCCTCCAGATACACAAGGTCAATATCCTGCGCTGCAGCACCGTAAAACGTTACAACGGGCTGACCGTCGGCCTTGACGGCGGGCAAAACCGACACATTGTGCACGTACAGTTCCTCCCGCGTTGCGGCGTAGTAGACGTCCGCGTCGGAGAGCAACGCCGCGTTGGAAAGCTCTATATGTACGCCGCTGGCGGGCAGGTCGCGCTGCCAGACCGGCGTCAGGTCGGGCGCGGCGGCGCAGCCGGGCAGCAACATTGCCAGCGCAAGCGCCGCAAAACAGCGATACTTCATTGAAAAGTTCCTCTCATTGATAAGGGTCGTAGGGCGCGGCGGGCGGGTCCTCCCCTACCTCCAGCGTGCGCGGGCAGAGGCCGGTCTCGGCCTCAATAAAGCCCATCACCATGCCCATGTGGCGGTATAAATGCCGATACTGCGACAAAATCAGCGTAAATCGCGTCCACTCGCAGTTGTCGGGCCGCTGCAGCAGATCCTCGTCGTGGAGCGAGGTCAGATAGATGGACAGCTTGGCCTTGATTGTATAAAAATAGTCATCTATCGCCGGTCTGTCAAGACGCACTGCCGGGTAAATGTGCAGTTCCTGCAAGTGCGGCGTGTGGATGGGCGGCTCGACAAAGTCGGTGTCCCGCGGGTTGATGAACCACTGGTCCAGCTCGTGCAGGGTGTGGTAGACATGCTGCCACAGCGGTGCGCCGCCGTAGCAGCGGTCCCACAGCGCGTCGGGGATGCAGTCCAGCAGGTTTTGCAGCTCCCACAGTGCGCGGACGGTCATCTCGGCAATGACCGCGTGGTAGGATGTTTCCCGCATGGCACACGCCCCCTTTCAGGGTCAGTATGCCCGCAGAAAGCACGTTTATTCGTTGTAATTTTCCGTCTCGCGGATGGTTTTGCGGGTCGTCAGCAGCTGCATGAACGGGTCGAGCAGTGCGCGTTCCTCCTGCGAGGGCGTGCGGCTGCGGGCCTGCATCAGCAGCCAGGCCAGCTCGCCGCTGACAGGGCGGCCATAGACCAGCGCGTTGTAGCCGTCCTTACAGACGGCCAGCTTAGCCGACGTGATGTCCAGCGTCGTCGCGCCCGCGTAGTGGCGCAGCACATTTTGCAGCGCTGCCGGGCTGCCGAACACCGACTTGACCAGCTGCACATACGCGGCGATGTACCGCGGCGGCATGCTGTCCGCGGCGCGCAGCTCAATGCGGGATTTGAGACGTACATCGTAAAAGAAATTGGACAAAATCTGCGCGGTTTCCTGACGGCTGACATGCCCGGCGTAAAGCTCCGGCGCAATCTTTCCGCACGCAGCCCTGACGCGGCCCAGCCGCAGCGCAGTGATTTGGGGCTTGGTCAGCACGTTCTCCGCATAGCGGGCGTAACCGAAATCCGCGTCCATCAGGTGCGGTGTGACGCCGCAGCGGTCACGGTCCACATCCTGCCAGAGCCGCGTGCGGATGCAATAGCTGCTGTTGCGGCTGGCCTGATAGACCGGAGCGTTGTCGCTGAGCAGTGCAAAGAACGGCGTCAGCAGACTGGCCGCACGCATTTTGCGGACAAAATCGGTCTCATCCTGATAGTCAATGGACACCTGCGTCGCCGCCGTGGCGCGCATCATCTGCACGCTGCAGGCCCCCTTTTCCCGCAGGTAGGCGTCCATGGCCTCGTCCCGGGTGCGAGGCACCAGGGGCAAGTCCTCGGCATGGCAGGTCGGGTGGCAGCCCGCCGTCCAGGCGCGCAGCCCGTGGGCAGCCAGCGCCAGCCCCAACTGCAAATAGAATCGGTTGTACAGATCCATGATGTCCTGCACGTCGCGCAGCGGGGCCAGGCTGATGCGCAGCTGGCACGCGGGCCCCAGCGTGGCCGTCAGCGCCGGGCCGCTGTAGCCGAAATATTCGCCGTCGGTGATGATCGGCGCGTCTGTCTGCTGCTGCAAATCGCGCAGCGCGGCCTGCACATCGGCAAAGGCCGGGGGCTGGCCGTCGGACCGGGTGAGGAAGTGCTCGACCTCCAATTGCAGCGTCAGCTTGCCGTCCGGCTCACAGTCCGCCGCAAAGTAGCCCGCCAGCGTTTTGATTTGTTCGTCCAATTTTGGCATAGCGTGTGGTGGTTCTCCCCTGTTGTGATTCTGGCACTATTATACCGCGATTTTGGGGCGGGTGCAATGCTGTTTTGACGCCGACCTGCGGCAACGGCACGGTGCCCGGGCGGATATGGAATCCGTCCCTACGGTGTCGGGGCAGGGCCGACTTTACATATCCCGCGCCGCCGGGAAGCCGTACGCGCTGTCTGCAGCCTCCACGGCCCGGACGATGGCTTTGGCCATGACCCGCGCGCCGATCACGCCGACGGCGTCGAGATCAGCGGGCACGTCGCCCAGCGAGACCGCGTAGATGCTGTCGCCGTCCATCGAGGTGTGCACCGGGCGGATGGCGCGGGCGTAACCGTCGTGCGCCATGCCCGCGGCCTTGCACAGCCGCGCCTTGTCGAGCTTTGCATTGGTGAAAAGGATGCCAAGTGTCGTGTTGCCGACAAATTTTTCCTGTGGCGCGTCGAGCTGCTGCATCAGCACCCGCTCGGAATCCAAAAACGTTTTGCCGTCGTCAGCCCGCAGCCCGGCGACCTTGCGGCCCGTCTCAAAATCGTAGACGTCGCCCACCGCGTTGACCGCGACGAGCGCGCCGACCTTCAGGTCGCCCACCTGCACGGCGTAGCTGCCGATGCCGGATTTCATGCAGTGGTCCATGCCCAGCAGCTTGCCGACAGTCGCACCGGTACCCGCGCCGTGGTTGCCGTCGCGGTAGTTGCCGGTCTCAGCGTTGACGCAGGCCGCGTAGGCCATGGCTGCATCGGGCCGGGTGCGGGCGTCGGCCACGGTCAAATCGAACAGGTCGGACTGGCAGACGAGGGGCACTTTCGTCACACCTACGTCAAAGCCGATGCCGCGTTCCTCGAGATACCGCATGACGCCGCCTGCGGCATCCAGTCCGAAGGCGCTGCCGCCCGCCAGCACAATGGCGTGGATGACCTGCGCCGCCGCCAGCGGCTTGAGCAGCTCACTCTCTCGCGAGGCCGGCCCGCCGCCGCGCACATCCAGCCCCGCCGGGGCGCCGTCCTTGCCCAGCAGCACCACCGTGCAGCCCGTGCCCGCCGCCGCGTTTTCCGCCTGGCCGATTTGGAGGTTGTCAAAGGATGTAATGGGGATTTCTTTCATGGGAGTGTCCTTTCCGCGAATGCCGCTTCACCGTATTATAGACCATTGTACACCACCCGCGCCCCCCGCGCAACAAAAAATCCCGCCAGGCGTCAGGCCAAGGCGGGATGGCAGGGTTAGGGGTTGCTCAAACTCGAGTGCGTAGGGACTGTTCGTTTGTTTTTGTGATGTTATATCGTTCATTTTTTGATGCTTTTTCGCGTGTGGTTTGCGGATTTACCTGATTTTTCTCATGGATGGAAGTCATTTGGGAGTCATTTTCCTTGTCTCATCTTCTGCGTCTCCAACTACTCCATCCACCAATCCAGCTTTCCCTTAGCAGCTTTGCCCCCCGTCTTTGGCAAACACAAAATAGAACTCGTAGTCCTTTGCTTTTTGTACTATAGCGGTTAATTCAGAACCGCCAATAATCCACAACGCCCCGCCATTTTGTTGCTTATCAATGTACGACACATTATGTTTTCGCAGAAGTGCCAGCACATCTTCTTGAGTTACGCCATTTGTCTAATCATATATCGGGCTGCTACCAGCAATTTCCTTACAGAAGAACAAACTTCTGTACATTGGGCCACAATGACAATTTTATAACAGCACTGCATTACTTAAATTATCTATTCATTTATAATGTGGTCAGCACATTCATCAAAGCAAGTATTAGCTTATTCTTTTCTCCATCGATTAATCACGTCCTCAAATGCTATGTCAATCCAGTTTTTATTCCACTCATCATAAACGTTTACATTACTGGAATTTGGCACAGGATTGGGCATATCCATTTTAACAACTGCAGGTAACGGAACCGCGTCTCCCACAACCAAGCATTCTCCTGCAGAGAGCGTTGGAAGAATATCAACTAGCGTTGCATTATTGTCAGGAATTAGATTTTTTATACAATTTTGATCGTTTACGTTAGTCAATTTAAGCACCAAAAAATTATTACATTGTGAGAAGATTGTTTCGGATACTTCTGAAGGCCTTTGGCTGACAACCATTAAACTCAATCCATATTTGCGTCCTTCTTTAGCTATTCTTTCTATAGAGTGTTTTGAAGCCGCATATTCTGCACCACCAGTTCTAGGAATATAATTGTGTGCTTCTTCGCATACCAACATAAACGGAGTATCATTAACCAATCCCTCATGATGTTTAATCTTTGAGTAGTGAAATGCAAAGTCAAAGATTACTCTTGAAAGCAAACTTATAACAATACTTAACACCTCAAAAGGTATAGCACTTAAATCAATAATTGTTATATTACATCTATCAATATATCCAAGGAATTGTTTTAATATCTCTGCGAAGTCTTGAGTAGTGTAAGGTGTCTTATCTTCTTTTTCAGGTTTCGTAATAAATTGCAATCGCTTATCTGACAATTTTGTTTCCAGACGAGTAATAAATCTTTCAAACTCTCCATTATAAGGTCCAACTGTAGCTTTTGTCGCACTTGCTTGACTTGTTGTAGCAAACTCAACTTCTTCTTCTAGGTATACGGAATCCGAATTGTCTATTAGCGATCCATCTTTTTTCTTCGGAAGATGGGGCTCTCCTTCCTTTTTACTAATAACCTCCGCATTTTTATTTTTTATATAGCGATATACTTCCCAAATATCAAAATATATCGGCGTATCATAAGTAACGTATTTTATTCTGGGATTATTTTTTTCTTTGCTTAAAATAACAGCTTTTTTGAATTGCGATATTTGATTATATGAGTTTATTTCATTACTTTCTATGAAAAGGGACTCCAACTCTTGCGCGTTCATTAACCAGTATGGTAAGCAGAGCTTTTCCACATCCAAACAGTTTAATCCAAATTTTTCTTCATCACTCAATGTAAATGCCGACTGATATTCAGAATGAATGTCATAGATAATAACATGTGAGTTTTTGAGCGAACCCGCATTTTGGTTATGTCCTTGATTAATTTTCATAATGTTTTGCAGCAGACGAGCTACCGCACAAGACTTACCAGATCCAGTAGAGCCTACAACCGCAATATGCTTACCAAAGAAGCGATTTCCATCTACAAAATAATCCACTGTCTTGTTATTTATCAATCGTCCCACATAAAAAGAGAAATTTTCATTACAACTAAATATGGTATTTATAATCTCATCTTCTGGTATATATACCGGTTCTGTCGGAGACGGTAAATTTACACCACCCTGTTTGAAGTCTATTCCATCTTCATTTTCGGAATAACAGCCTATCGGCGTGCATAAAAGTGTATAGCTAATTGTTTGTGCATCAGATTGCACCGCTGAGATGTTTTGAATAGACGCAAGTATCTTCAGTTCATTTCCGTCTTCAATGACAACATACCGTGATATACGTATTGCAGCCTTATTTTTTTCAAATACTTCAACGCCATCCAGCATTACCTGAATAGTACCTGGCGTACTTGTAATGACTTTACCGATTTCTATCATACGTTTGTGTCTCCAATTTTCTTGATAGGCCCACCAAATATTTAAGTTCTTTCACATTTTCTATGTCCAACGTCTCAACAAAATAATTCAAACTATTAAATTTATCCTCTGCTTTGCCTATTATATACAGTTGATTTACTCGACATCTTTCCAGTAAACTAGTAGAAATATTTCTTTCCAAAGTCATTTTACATGTGAAGTCAGATGGACAATTAGTATTATTTACAAAACTATCTTCTGAAAAACATTCGCCAATTGTTCCGTAATTAACCGTTTTCTGGTAGTTGTATAGTTGCAATAGAATGATTTGCTGTAGCGTCGAATTATTATTTCCAAAAACAAAAATAGGTTGTCTTTGCAGCTGCGGTTTTTTGAAATATTTGTTAAGATATTCAATAAAGAACGGTATTACATCGTTTTTATTTGCTTTCAAGAATTCATCGGAGAAGACAAACGCGCGGACATCTGCATTTCCAGCAAAATATCCTGATAAATATTTTTTCTTATCCTTTAATACCTTCTCTTTATCCATAGCTGCCAATGTCCATTTATTAAGCAGTACAGATTTTTGAGCACTCAGATATGTAAGCATCTGAGCTTTAGATACTATTCGATCTTGAAAATTTGATTTTGCTGAAAGATTTGCAACAAAAGAAAACGCATTTGGATAGTAAAGGCTTTTTGCAGTGTCTAAATCCACTATTTTTTCAAATTGAGCTATGATATTCTCCTTCAGCTCATCAAATCGCTCTGCTGGTTCATACCTAAACAGTTTCCAGAAGTTCTCAATTGGTACTTTTAAGGTTAGTAAATCCCTGTGGTCCTTATAGTAAGAAAGTAGCGCCTGCTTTTCTTCCTTTTTCTTCTGGGGTTTCATAGCAATGGCGAGTATTTTATCATCGGGGATTGTATATATCCTATGAAAATATTTTACTTGTATTTCCTTGTCATTGGTGGTACTCAGAAAATCAGAAAATGCGTTCATAGCAATGCTGTCTATATTTTCCTCATAGTGAGCATATAAGATATACGACACAGATTTTCCTAAGACTTTGCATTCGTAATAATGGCACAACATCTCCAAAATTGGAACAGCCACTCCCGAAATCATGTATTTTTTATCTTCATGATATTTGCATTGTATTGTGGTAGTACTTGTGGGCGACTGAATATCGATATCTTCAATTACACCTTCCAAAGTAATCGTCTCGTCATCATTTGACTGCAAAATTTCATATATTGATTTGTTAAATTGGTATAGGTAACCTCTAATCGTACTGTCTGCCTGTCGCATTTCATCACCATTAAACATACCGAATCTTTATAATGTATATTTACCAGGGTAATACAGTTCCAAGGATTGAATCAAATTTTCCCCGTTTAACAACGTAACGTTTGTTATACGTGCTTCATCAACTCCTTCCGGCGTGAAATCAGATGTCGTTACCACCCATGCCTTACTAGCATGGCGACTTCTCATATAGCTATCAACTCTCTGAATAGGTGTAGAGCCTATATTATTACCTTGGTGGTATCGCTTACACTGAATCAATTCAAGCTCACCATTGATATTAGTCGCCAAAACATCAACGCCTCTGTCGCCAGCTCGTCCGATAACCTCCGCGCGAATAAATCCTCGTTTAATGAAATATTCCGCAATTAATGTTTCAAAATCAGACGGTTTCATAGTAGTCAATTTAATTCTACCATTACGCATATTCTCCGTATCATCTACTCTGCGCGCAAAGAATTTTCCTTGCGTCGGATCCTCTACGGCGTACACGTTAAGCAATTCAGGAATAAGGCGATTCGCAGTATGGAGTTGCTGTATGATTGCTCTGCTTCCATTTTCCATATACGAAGAAAGGTGAATCACATACTCTTCAAATGTAAATCCTCGACCATCTTCTGTTAATTCTTCGATTACGGCTGGCGCAAATTCTCTAAGCCGAATTTCTGCATTTGTATCTCTATTCATAAACGTGTATGGCGAAAGACCTGTTAGATGGTATTGAGCTCCATTCCTTGTGGTATAGCGCTCCAATGTTCTGTGAAAGCGTTCGGCATTTGCAGGCTTAAAGAGTCTAATCATTCCCGCACGCCTTAATTGATTCTGTAATTCATTATTAAATTTGGTAATAACAAAAGGATTTCCTTCATCCGTTGCGGCATTAGAAGCAGCTAGAAATACCAACTCGTCTATATCAACTTCGTCTTCATACCAACGTCTCTCGTTTTCGTTCAGTCTTAAGAAAACAAAACAGACATCATTCTTAAATGTCCATGCAGCTGACGCAAGTGCTCTCATTGAAGGATCTGCAATACCCGTAGAAACTGTAAGCAGTGGTTCAAAACCATGGCGTCTACCAAAATCCTTCAACTTGTTTAGATCGCTAACCCAATCACGCTGTTCTGGTCTAAAGTAAAGCACCATGAATCCATGCGGCTTCACAATCCGATAAGCCTTGATAAACAGAGTTTCGATATCCCTTAAGAATTGGTCTTTTCCATGTTTATTTGCGCGTTCTTTTGCATTACTGATAACCACTTCCTTTTGAAGGCGTTCCGGATCATTTCTTAACGAATAGGCCATTAATGGATGTACTCGTTGTGCATGTTCAAAATATTGAGCATTGTCTCCATATGGCGGATCTGTTAATAGTAGCGATACGGACTCATCTACAATTTCATCCATAAATTTTCTGAAATCCATACAGGAAATTTCAATATTTTGTATGTTAAACTGTTGCGACTGAATATAATTTTTTCGTTCCTCTAGCTTTTCATGAAAGCGATGATAAAGATTAGTTTCTTTTAGACGATTTGTAGGGCAGTGATTATCTTGGCTTTTGCTTCTGTAGTCTGTATACTTACCACAATGGGCCATAGAAATCAGCGTATCTGCAAAAAACGTTCTCGTACTATCAGGCAGATGATTTATTGCCTTCTGTAACGTAGTCAATGCAATTTGCTGTCGCTTAGAAAATAAGTTTTTATAGTGGGTAAACTGTGGAGCTGTAAAATTCAATCTGGAATTTTCAATTAGTTCATCATTTGGGAAATCACAGGTCATCCTTTCAACGCTTTGACGAACCGCTTCATCAAAGGTGTCGTAGTTTTTTTCCTTGCATCCACAGGTGCACTTATACCTTCCGCGGAAAATAACATTTTCGCCATTTGGGCCTAAACGTTCATGTACAGTTGGATGAAAATATTCTTCTGGATCCCGGTCAAAAAACAATCCATCAAAAGAAAGTTCTTCTCCACATATAGGACATCTTGTCTTATAGATAGAACTCATAATCGGAGCAACTTCTTGGTCCAACTGCTTCAAAGAGTCTTGATATTCGGTCTCACCCGGTACTCCCCGCAACGGCGCCGTAGACATACTAAATGCATAAGGCTCCCACTCATTAAACTTCACACAACGATTACAATCAAGAGCTGCATAAGCAAACGTACCAGAACCACCAAATGGATCAATCACCAAACTTCCATCTTCAGACAAATGTTCAATCAAAGTTCTAGCAATCGATCTGCTTTTTCTTCCAACAAATGGAAACAGCTGTTCTGCCTGATCTCGTACCTGTGTATGTGCCACATCAGTTTGTAGTCCTATGATTTTTTGTCGCAGTTTTTCTTGATCTGCCCCATCTAACAACCAGTACATAGTTTATCCTTCCACAATCCATTTTCAAAAACAAATTCATCAGAAATCACGTCAACAAAAGAGGTATATTTTTCAGCCAAAACGGATAAATAACCATGCTCAAAGGCATCTTTTAACATTCCGCTGTCATACAAATCTTGCGATGTAACCTCCTTCTTTCGGATTACAATTTTATGTGCACACTCCAAAGACAATTTCTTCGCATCGTCAGCATTTCCGCTAAATGCTTTTCGTTCGGAAACACCATTCTTTTGGAAAACCACAATGTAATTTCCATCTAGCGTTCTCTTGGGGGTCATAACTGTCTTAAAAGATTTTCTCGGTGTAGCGCTGGCTATCTGTCCACAATACGTTAAGCCATGCCGTTCCATCAAATTCAAAATATTGCTCCATGATTTCAAATCAAAGGTATGGTAAAATATAATGAAATATCCGTTGTCTTTTAGTGCCGGATAAATTCTGTTGATTATCATCTCGAAAATCGCATTAAAATCATCCGCATCTTTCAATCGGCTGGGAGCATCTGAAACAACCAGTTCCTCTGCAAGAGTGTCTTCTGATAAGCCATCCCATCCCATAACTTTATACCAAAGTTGACTATATTCCAAATATGGAACTTGATCTGTATAGGGCGGATCAGTTAAGACCAAATCAACACATTGATCTGGCAGCTTTTTTCTGCTAACCAATTGGGCTGGAGTGTTTTCTATTTGGATAAAACTGCTATCATCATCGGTTATAAAATTCTCACAGACTTGATTTAGGTATGCCAATCCATCCTTAAATGCTTTTGCTTTCTTTTCCACAATCATAATTGCATTACGAGATGTTGCTCCCTTTTTAGGCAACCAGTAAGGCATTTGACTCGATGCCTTTTTATCTGAAAGCTTAATTAGGTTAATGGAAGATGAAACCAATAGTTCAATAATTTCATATCCATAATCATTTTGGTGTTTTGTCATGACTTCCTTGATTGAACTTAGGGCCAAACGATTTCTATTGCAAAAGTAGGTATATACCGTATCAGAACGTCCGATTGCAATGCGAGAATTTGGGATTAATGGTGAGTCTGGAACATTCGCAGTTTTTTCAGATGCAATTTTATTGTATTCAGATGCAAAAAAATCAGAAGCAATCGCTTTATGTCGACCACTTAATTTAGTGCCATCCAAAAGTTTATACCAATATTCTGTCGGTATCAGTTTCCCATTTTCTTGATTAAAATGGCAACGCTCCAGCACACGCGTCTCTCCAGCTTCTTCAAATGTATATATATGTTTGCATTTTTCCCTTACCTCGTCACAAAAGCAATCTATAAGGGCATTGACTTTTTGGAGATCCCATTTTCTTAGTGATACTCTGCACAACTTGTACGCAAGTTGATTAATATCAGTTCCAATTGCGCGACGTCCTAATTTACTGGCTTCAATTATTGTAGTTCCTGATCCAAACATAGGATCTAATACACAACCATTTTCTGGAGAAAATCTTTTGATGATTTCTGAAACAATATTATACGGCTTACGAGCCATATAGTTATGCATCAGTCCTGCCGGATTATCAACAACCGGTTTTAATTCTTTAATAACAGCGAGCTTTTCATCTACGCTTGTAACCATTTGAGGAGGTCGACAAACAAAAATGTACTCTTCCACTTTTGACATCGATGAGCGTCCCTGTTTCGAATGATTTAACTCTACATGTTCTATCAGAACATCATATCTAGCTTTGGCAATCCGCTCTAAATCTTTGATATTCACAATAGAATTGTCCGAATAACTGATTATCAGCCAAGAACCCTTCTCTGCGCATTTATCAATCATTTTCTGAAACGCGCCTAATGCCTTGGATTTTTTTCCAAAATCTGAAACGGTTCTATTTTCTCGATAACGGCCGATAGAGTATTCATGAGTTTGAGGATTTATAGATAATGCTGGATAGTCATAAAGACATAGTGTGTTTAACACATGATAATATCTAGAGTAGTGTTCCTTAAAGTAAGGCGGATCTGCATACACCAATGTGCGACTATTTAGCTGAATTTTGTCCAAGCATTTCTGAAAATCAAGATTGTAACAAGTGGACACATTTTGCGATCTCTCACACACCCCCTTTTCCCTATATTCCGCCAAAACAGTCTTAAACCTTTCGACTATGTTTGTTTTTCTTTTAGAAATTAAGTTTTGGCAAGTTGCTTTGCTCTTCACCCTTAAATATTGCGCAAAATGAGTAGTAGTTGATGCTGTCTCACTCATTACGGACATCAGCACCGCCAAAAGAACATATTGAATCTGTTGACTCTTGATTTGAGATATTGCTCCACGCAAAGCATCTATTTGGCAGCATTGCTTAATACCGAAATATGTATTAGAAAAATAAGTTAAGAATAGACACGGGAACTCCACCTTTGCTTTCGAGCCTGGCGTTATTTTATCGACCAGTCGCTGAATATCCTCAAATTTCGCATTCACACTATCAGATTGAAAAACCGACGGGGTCAATTCACAAAATTCTCTATATCTTTTATAATCCACATCAGAATCTGTATTAAAAAAGCGCTGCTCAATTTCAATGCTATTATGTACAAAAGTCTCAATTACGTTTTCAAAGTGCGCTGCAGCATCAAAAAAAGCACTTTCATTAAGATTGTCGAAATCACATCCATTTAGTATTGCCTCATTAATAACAAATGCATAGTATTCAAGATCATTGCTCGTGATGTTTTTATATGGTTTTAGCGCATATCCAATAGCGCCAGTTCCTGCAAATAAATCGATAACACTGTCTATGCTTTTATTCTTTATTATGGGGTCGCAAATATTTTCAATGATTCGCGCTTTACTACCCATATACTGTAACGTGCTAATTTCGTTATACTGATTCATTAACTCTTATGCCTTCGCCTTTTCTATTAGTTTTTTGAAAACGTTCAAATTCCATGACATCTTGTATCTGGCAATCTAAAGCCTCACAAATCTTATTTAAACTCTCTAATGATACATATTCATCTTTTCCTAGCTTAGCCAACGTACTGCTACTTATTTGAGCTATTCTTTTTAAATCCGTCCGTTTAAGATTTTTATCTAATAATAATTTCCATAATTTTACATATTTAACACTCATATTATAGCCTCCACTTATATTTTATAATACCATTTCAGATGATCTTTTTCAAGCGGATATGCAAACACAAAGTTTACCTTTGCAGATATAATATTCTGTTTTGACTCTAGCATAGTTGCCGCATTGATATTTTTGCTGCGCTCATGAACACCAGATCAAAAAATTCTGCTAATTTACAAAATCAATTACTTTATTAGATTGCTTATATAAAGAAGCTGAACTTCCTGTGTGCCATTTTGCACACAGGAAGTTCACTTTCTTCAACACTATACTTGTTTTTGCAAATAGAACATTTCTTTCTGCGTTTCAATCTCCGCGCGCAGTTCTTCTTCCGTGGGCAAGTACAGCTTGTATTTGCTGGCGAAAAGTTGCTCGTTGCCGTGTAGGACGGAGTATTTAGCAATATCCTCGTCCGTATCGGAGCAAAGGACAATGCCGATGGTTGGGTTGTCGCCCTCGCCGCGTTTCAGTTCGTCATACATACGGATATACATATCCATCTGTCCTACGTCCTGATGGGTAATTTTGCTGGTTTTCAGATCCACCAGCACAAAGCATTTGAGGATATAGTTGTAGAACACAAGGTCGATGTAGTAGTCCTCTTTTTCTGTATGAATGTGCTGCTGGCGGGCTACAAAGGCATAGCCCTTGCCCAATTCCATGAGGAATTTCTGAATGTTCGTGATGATGCAGCTCTCCAGCTTGCTTTCGGTAAAATCTGTGCTGCCGGAAAGCCCCAAAAATTCCGTAATCATCGGGTTTTTGATGAACTCCAGCTTGTCTGCCTGATAACCGGCGGTCAGCTTTTCCATTTCCTGCTTGACCGGTTCCTGGTTCTGGGATTTCAGCAAACGGTAGTAGTATTGGGAGGAAATATTGCGTTGCAACGTGCGGACGCTCCATGTTTGATTGGCAGCTTCTTTCGTGTACCAATCGCGGGCTGTTTTGTCCTCAACCTGCAATAATACACGATAGTGCGTCCAAGATAGTAGCGTACCAGATTGTGGACTCACTGAGTCCACAATCTCAGGGTACAATTTATAGAAACGAAAATACTTATACAGACTGCTGTAATCAAATCCTTTACCATACTCAGCAGTCAATTCCTTTGCCAGTTTTCTGATAACCGCCGTACCGTATTCAGAGCGCCCCTCGCCCTTTAATTCTTCCTGTGCGATACGATACCCCAACAGCCAGTTGCGCTGCACCAACGCCAGATTTACGGCTCTGTATGCAGCCTTTTGGGATACCTCAATAATCTGCTTTGCATCATTGAGCAAATCGTTTGTAGGGGTGTATCCGTCCAGTAAATTTAGTTCTTGTTTCATAGCATCCTCCACATAAGAATGTCTGATTTTATAATACCTTATTCAAATCCAAACTGCAACAAGATTATTCGTAGACGAATTCAGCAGTTATAATTTCTTCGGCGCGGCTACGGATGTTGTTCATACGGCATACCCATTCAAGCTGATCCTGCCGTTTTAGTTCTTCGGTGATGCCCTCGGTTTGACGCATCTCTTCCTCGGTCAAAATCAGAGTATCGCGCACTTGGCTGTCAAATTCTACCAGGTAGCTGTGTAACCTGTTTTCCTTCAGCAGACCTTGGTATAGTTGCAGGCGGTGCTGCTTGATAAATGCAAGGCGCATATTTGCCCAGCAACCTAAATCGTTATAAGTCATATTGCACTCCTTATCTTTCGTCACGTTCTTGTTCACAAGTTTGTTCTTTTACAGGGTCGATACCGTGTCGCCGTAAAAGGTTCATCAAGCCTTTTTGCTCACGCTTCAGCATAAGATTTTCACGGCGCACTTCCCTGCTCTCGGATTTAACTTCGTCCAGTTCTCGCTTATGCCAAAATTCAATATTGCTAAGTTCGTCTACCAACCCGGAAACTTTTCGCTTCAGTTCGCCAACAACGCTTTCCAACTGCATGATTTTAGCATTTGCAGCGTCCAGAAGCCCTTGTAGACGGTCATCTTGACGGCGGTAGACAACATACTGCTTGGCAGCGTTCATCAGATTTTCAAAGTCGTTGCGGGGCAGTGTTACCTTGTCGCTTAGTAATGCCTTTTTCACGCTGATATTTTCGATTTTGTCAATGTCAATGACCTGTTTTTGCACCGATTGCAGCGTCTGCTCGATTTCGTCTACCTGCGTTTGCTTTTCCGCAATGGTAGTGTCCAATGCTCGAACCTCTTTGGCGCGCTCCTGCTTTTTATAGTCCAGAACGGATAGATGTTCCTCATGCGTTCCAAGCTGCTCCCACTCAATGCCGTGTTCTTGCATAATTTCGGCCAACACTTGCTTTTCACTCTGCGCCCACTGATTCCACTCGGTAGCACTGCGTGTACCGCCCTTGAAACCAAGCTGTGCAAGCGCCTGCTTGAGTGACACGCGCGTATCCATGCTGCGTTTGCTGCCGGTGATATAAGGCACGAAGTCTATATGTACATGGGGAGTTGCTTCGTCCATGTGCAGATGGCTCCAAAACACACGGAGAGTTGGGTTGCGTGCTTGAAATCCGTTCGCATATTGAATCAAGCACTGTTTAGCCGTTTCTGCCAGCTCCGTATGGATACCTGTATCGTCCTTATTTCCAATCTGCAAGACAATTTCATGGAAAGGCTTTTCCTGTTTTGAGGAACAGATTTTCTCGTAGTAATCCTCAATCCTACGGTCATTTCGAGTCTGTTTAGCATTGAATCTTTTCTGTGCTTCATCGAACAGTTCATGGTAGACGTTTCGTATATCCTCGCGGCAAAACTCTATATTCAGATGGCTGCGGTTGGGGTCTACGTTGGATGCGTAAAATTCACGGCTGTTATGATTGAGGGAGCCTTTTCCCACCATTGCACTGATTGTCCTTTTCAAATCCACTCCTTATCTCCGGCGCAAGCCGGCACGGTTCTGTTACTCTTGCCAAGAGTAACGCAAAAGCACTTTTGACACTTCGTATCAAAAGCGCCTTTGCGCCCTGCGGGGCTACCTGTTGGAAAAAACAACTTTCATTTTCAAGAAGGCAAGATGACCATTTCCTAAGGAATAGGGCATCTTGCCTTCTTGAATTATTCTTCGGACAGCGCCACACCCATTGTCTGCCGACCTTGCTGGAAACAACACCCAACTCATAGCGAGCATTGCGCAATGTTTTCGGCTTAATCCCTGCTTTTTCGGCAGCGGTTTCTATCTCGGTTTGCGGTACTGCACCATCTGTCAGAATCTCTTTCAGAAAGTCCTGCGCCGCCCGCATCTTATGTCTCCGGCTGCTGCCGGAGAGAAGTTCGGCGCTGATATCATACTGCCCCACCCACTGAAAGCCCTGTTCAGGATCAAGGCGAAAGGCAACTGCCTTACCCTCCGGTGCCAAAGAACTTTTCGTTGGGCATACGACTCGTAGCGTAGGATCATCTTTGATACGCCCAACTACCAGTACGCTTCTTGCCGCCGCCTGAAAATCAATAGAGCCAAGTCCCCGATAGCTGGACTTGTCGCCGCTGTTCTTATTCATGTGTCCAATCAAGATGACAGAGCAGCTATACTTTTCGGCCAGCTTTGCGAGCCTGTGCATCAGCGGTCTGATTTCGTTAGCTCGATGCATATCTACGCCGGAACCTATATAACCTTGAATCGGGTCAAGCACCACAAGCCGTGCGCCGGTTTGCTCTAACGCCTGTTCCAACCGGTCATCGTCCAGCGTCAGTGCCTTTTCGGAGTCGTCAATCACAAGCACCCTTGCGCAGTCTGCACCGGCGGCCACAAGGCGCGGTTTAATCGTATCGGACAAGCCGTCCTCTGCAGTCTGGTAAATCACATGGATCCGTTCCGTCTCCGGCAAGCCATCCCAAATCGGTCTGCCGGTAGTCAGTGCTGCGATGATTTGCAGTACCAGCGTGGTTTTACCCTCGCCTGGGTCGCCTTGGATAATTGTGATTTTTCCATAAGGTATGAACGGCTTTAGCAGCCATGACACTTCTTCAATAGGAATTGTATCCATTGAAATCAGCTTTACATCGGTATTCTTACTCATTTCACCAATCTTTCTATTGTAAGAAGAAGCGGGCTGTGGTAAAATAGCGTTGGTTAGGGTTCGCCCTTTTACCACAGCTTAGAGTCCTTGCATTTGCCGATGCAGGGGCTCTTTTTCTTCTTATAGCCATTATCGTTCCATTTCCAATTCTGTGTCGGCAGGTTTCCTGCTGATTTCAATCAGCTGCTCCAACAAACTCTTACATTCCGTCAGCACTTCTTGCTGTTCCGCGCCATCTGTGCTTTCCAGCGCCATGCGCAGTTTTTGTAATTCAAGGCTCATGCGGTCGCTCTGGTATTTTCCCACGGCAATGCTGATTTTTTTGATGCAGCACCGATTCAAGAATATATTTGCCTTTTGGCATTCCACTTGCCTTGACCCGCGCTTCCAGCATTTGTACTTCTTGTGGCGTTGCCCGGAAACAAACTGTGCAGTTGCGCTGACGATTCTTGTCTAATCCACTCACCGCATTTCCTCCCTGTATTCGCTTTCAAGCTGTTCAGCCATCTTCTGGTCCGTGTTTGGATAAAGATGCCCGTAGGTGTTCAGCGTTGTCTTAATGTCCTCGTGACCGAGCCTATCGCGAATCTGCAAGGGGCTAGCACCCATGTGAATCAGATGGGCGGCGTGGCTGTGCCGGGTATCATGTACGCGGATTTTGTGCAGCCCGGTCAGCTTGATACCGCGCTTCAGCTCATGCTCAAAAAAATATTTCGTGTAAGGGAAAAGCCTGTCTGATTCTTCCATACCATAGTTGCTGTTGATGTAGTCCATCAAATCCGCTGCAAGAAATTTCGGAATCGAAATTGTTCGAATACTTTTCGGCGTTTTAGGCGGCGTTACAACATCTTCGCCTTTCAGCCGCTGATACGATTTATTGACGCGAAGTGTACGCTTATCAAAATCAATATCAGCAGGTGTCAGGGCCAGTAGTTCACCAAGCCGCAGCCCCGTCCAGAACAGTACCTCAAATGCAATGTAGGAGGGCTTTTTGTCGATGATGGCATTCAGGAACTGCGTAAATTCTTCCCTTGTCCAGATGTGCATCTCCTCAGCCTTACTCTTGCCCATGCTCCCTGCTTTTCGGCAGGGATTTTCTTTTAGGTCATAATATTTCACTGCATAATTGAAGACGGCGTTTAGCTGGTTATTGATGGTTTTTAAGTAGGTTGGCTTCAAGCCTGTTGCCATCAGCTTATTTTGCCAAGCCCTTATATCCGGTGCTTTGATGGCATTGACCTTTTTGTTTCCAAAGTACGGTATGATATGCTTATCAAAGAGGAAACGCTTGTTCATCATTGTATGCTGCCGTAGGCGGTGGCTTTGATCTTCCATATAGATTTCGATAAAGTCCTTAAAGACCATATTGAAGTCGGCATCTTGCGTTGCCCTGAAGTGGTCGTACCATTCCACTGCTTCACGCTTGGTACGGAATCCCCGCTTCGTTGTCTTTTTGCGTTTTCCCTGCCAATCTGTATAGCTGTATTGGGCATCCCACTTCCCTGTCGATGGATTTTTCCTTGCAATCACAGCCCCACCTCACTGCAGCGTGTAGCCATAGCAACGCTTTTCCACATAGCGCTTCGGCACTTTGCCAGCGACCACAATGTAGCCTTCTTTCGCAAGTTCCGCATTCATATCGCGGATCAGCTTGTAGGCGTGACCGATGGAAATACCCATAAGGTCAGAAAGTTCGCTTGCCGTAAGATAAAATCTGTTCTCATTTGCCATAGTAATTGCTCCTTTTTATATATAATATGTGTAGCTCACTAGCTACATTTTTATTATATGTAGCTAGTGAGCTACTGTCAATAGGGTATTTATATTTTTCTGGATTTGTTTTTTTAGATATGCTATAATAATATAATCATTGCAAGGGGGAACAAATATGACAATCGGTGACCGCATACGATACTGCAGGACGCGCCTACTTATGACACAATCCCAATTAGCTGAACGCACCGGCATCCACCCCGTATCTATCCGTAAATACGAAACAAATAAGACAATTCCCCAGCCTGAGCAGATTCGCCGTATTGCTGATGTTTTGTGTGTTAGTTATACGGCAATCGCCGGTTTGGATTGCGCTAATCTAGATATCAAAGAACAGGGCGATTTTGTAGGCTTTATCATGCAATTGCAAAAGAAGGGTTTGGTTTCGTTCACAGGAACACGAGATTCACAAAACAAATTGTACCTAGAAGACACCTTTCGAATTAGAATTAGCCCCAAAATCGCGCAGTATCTCACCGTATTTATTAAGAACCGCTCAACA